>Ga0209633_10000430_pt1 | contig 49392 bp, 45 predicted proteins | sample Cruoilmetagenom1_FD_187290 | JGI IMG/M metagenome (GOLD analysis project Ga0209633, IMG submission 187290) | Oil polluted marine microbial communities from Coal Oil Point, Santa Barbara, California, USA - Sample 1 (SPAdes) (version 2) | ecosystem: Environmental > Aquatic > Marine > Oil seeps ... | reverse complement strand
TTTTAAGTTTTTCTCCGTTTTCAGAAGTGTGATAACTTTCCCAAGCTCCAATAAAACTTTGTGCTTTGATTCCAAAGGACAGGAAAATACAAATAAGAAATACAATTATTTTTTTCATGACTTTTTAATTTTTTATTGTGCTACATTTTAATGATTATCTAACTTAGATTATCAATTGAATTTGAGTTATTGATACAAAACATATCTAGGTGGTTTAAGTCCATTTAATCTTATGGATACAAGCATTTGACCTCGATGATGCGTTATATGGTCAGAAAGTAATAATAAAATTTGTCTTTTGGTTCTATCTGCTCCAAAATAGTCAAGTCTTTCCTCAAGTTTGTTTATATCAAAATTTGAGATAAACTCTATTGTTTTGTCAAATGTTCTTTCGATGGTGTTTATCATTTCTTTTTTTGATTTATTGTCAACTTTGAGTTCCGTATCGGTTTTCCAATCTCTTGCTAGTCGTTCACCCATTAGTGTTTGACTATGCCAATCCATGGCCCAACCAATATGCATTAAATTTTCTGCAAAACTCATTGATTCTGGTGTAGCTTTGAAATCATATTTGCCTTCAGGCATAGTTTGCGCCACAATAATTAAATACTTTTTTGAATTATCTAGTCGCTCCAAATAATCTTTAATAAAGCTTTTGTCTTGCGCTAAAAGAGGTGAGGCAAATAAATTAGACAATACAATGGAAGCCAGAACAATTAAATATTTTATGTTTTTCATAAGAGTCAGTTATAATTTTCCTTTTCATTCCAATACGATGCTTTAAATTGTTTACATTTTCAATTGTCATTGGAATTGTAGTTATTCTAGTATAATTTTTTTAATACTATTTATTTACTTGCTTAAAAATAAAATTCGGGAATATTTTACTCATTAATTTAAGTGATTTTGAATCTCCCGGTAGAATTTCTTCTTTCCCTTTTTGAAATTCTTTCCAAAAATATTCTGATAATTCTTCTGGTTTCATTGCTTTATTGTTTGAAAAACCAGCATCTTTAGATAAACTGCTTTTAGTTAAAGGTGGTAAAAGCTCTACAACTCTAATGTTTTGTTTTTTAAGTTGTGGTCTGATTGCTTGAGTCCAAGAATGGACAGCCGATTTTGTTCCTGAATAAATTGGTGCGTTTACAAAAGGTACATACGCTAAACTAGAAGATACATTTATTAATGTACCATTAGCGCTTTTTATTAATTGTGGTAAAAAATAATGAAGCATTCGAATCGGTGAGTTAAAGTTAATGTTTATCTCATTTAAAAGATTGTTTAAGTCATTACTTTCATCTCCAGTATTTACTATTTTCATTACTCCAGCATTATTCATTAGTATATCAATACCATCGAATTCATTAGCCATTTTTTCCGATAAAACTTTAGCATCATTGGTATTTGTTACATCGCTTTGCTCAATGTAGATATTTGGTAATTCACTTTTTACCTTTTCCAGTTTTTCTTGATTACGACCTGTTATAATTACATTATAATCATTATTGAGAAATTGTTTGGCTATTGAAAGTCCAATTCCCGAACCTCCACCTGTTATTAATATTGTTTGTTTTGTTTTATTCATTCTTTTTTTAATTACAGTTAACAGTTATATTAACGAAATACGTTTTGCTACCTTTTGAATACTAAAGTTACTTCCAATAATCTTAAATTAATGAATTATATAATGACTTAAAATTTTCATCAAGATAACCAACCTTTTGCAGTTGCCTGTTTTGAATACCAGACTAAAAATATTGCAATTAGCACTACCATTGCCGGCATTACCATTCCAACAGGCCCATATACTTCAGCAGCTTTACTCATACCAAAATTATAAACCATTTGCGCAATGATACCAATTAAAGAAATAATAAATACGGGAGTTGCAATTTTCTTTCTCAGCAATAATAATATACAGCCAAGTGAACCACCAAATACCGCTATAGCAAAAACCCCCATAACCCAAGCAGGTACATTTTCGTATAACGCTTGTTCGGCTTCAGGTAAAGCAGCTATTATTTCTGGGGTCATGTTTACTTGGGTTATATAGGCAAAAACTCCCATCAAATTCCAAATAAGTGCGATAATACCAATAATCCAAAAACTAGATTTTGGTTTGTTTGTAATTTCTGACATAATATGATTTTTTTAGTTCTATGAGTTACTAATATATCTATTAAATTGAATATGTGCAAATTATAAAAATAATTATATCAAATTGATTGTATTGTTTAGCCTTTCATAACTTATATTTGCAGCTCAAAAAAAATAATAAAAATGTCAACATTTGTAGAATTAGGAATTCAAAACTCTTATATAAAATCATTGAAAGAATTAGGAATTAAAAATCCAACAGAAATTCAAGAAAAAACTATTCCTGTATTATTAGAATCTAAAACAGATTTTATTGGCTTGGCACAAACAGGAACTGGAAAAACAATTGCTTTTGGCTTACCAATTTTACAACAAATTGACGCTTCAAACTCGGTTGTTCAAACCTTAGTATTATCCCCTACAAGGGAATTGGCACAACAAATAAAAAAACAGCTTTTTAAATTGACTAAATATAATGATGAAAAGATATTTGTTGAAGCTGTTTATGGAGGTGAAAAAATTGATAAACAAATTAATAATTTACAAAGAACTACCCACATAATCGTAGCAACACCGGGAAGATTGGTTGATTTAATTGAAAGGGGAGATGTTAATTTAAAAAATGTAAATACTCTTGTACTAGATGAAGCTGATGAAATGCTAAGTATGGGATTTAAACCTGAATTAAATAGAATTTTAAGATATACGGGAAAAGCAAAAAATACTTGGCTTTTTTCTGCAACTATGCCAGAAGAAATTCAACAAATTATAAAGAAATACATGTCGCCAAACGCCTTCAAAGTTGAAGTCAATAAAAATTCTTTAGTCAATGCAAATATTACACATCAATTTATAAAAACCTCGATTCAGAATAAGATCAATGTTATTGCTAATTTCTTGGATAAACATAATGAAGAAAGGGGTATTATTTTTTGCCGTACAAAAGCAGGGACTCAAAATTTGACCAAATTATTAAAAGAAGAAGGTTTTTCTGTGGATGCATTAGAAGGAGATATGCAACAAAGAGAGCGTGATAAAGTAATGAGGGCTTTTAAAAATAAGAGTTTACAGATATTAATTTCAACCGATGTATCAGCAAGGGGAATTGATGTTAGTAATCTGGCATTTGTAATTCATCATCAATTACCAGAAAAAATCGAATATTATACGCATAGAAGTGGAAGAACGGCAAGGGCTGGTAAAAGAGGGTTTTCCATAGCTTTAGTTTTACCTCACGAATTAGAAAGGATTAAAGAGATCGAGAAAAAATTAGATATTAAATTTAGAGAAGTTAATTATTAAATCAGCTAACAAAAAAAATACCTGTTCAAAATTTGAGCAGGTATTTTTGTTTAGAGTTTAGATAGTTTTATAGACCGTAATTTCTATGTTCTGACCAACGAATTCGTCTGGTGTTACAAAAAGTTGAACATGTTCTTTTTTCAGTTGCTGTATACATTCTTGAATTTCTCATAATTTAGATTTTTAAAGTTAATTGTTTTAATTTTTTATTAATGACCAAATGTTCTGTAAGCTGACCAACGAACTCTTTTTGAATTTCTAAAGGTTGAATGGTTTGAAAAATTACTTGATTTGGTTGTGATGTCGTTAATTGAAGTTTTCATAATGTTATATTTTTTTGAGTGATTTATTATTATATATTTTTTAAATTAATGTCCGTAATGTCTATAATCTGACCATCGGATTCTTTTGGTGTTTTTAAAATTTGAAAATTCAAAATATTTTCTTGATCCTGATTCTGTTGGTGTGTTTATTAAAGTTTTCATTTTATGATATTTTTAGGGGTTATACTTAATAGACGTATCATCTTTAAATTTGTTACAGTACTATGTAAAACAAAGTACTATATTAACAAATATTTAACATTAGATGGTTCTTTGTCAACGAAGTAGAGAGTAAAATATAATTAATATTATTTATATTAAGACGAATAATATCCTTATTTAAATTAAAATATCTGTATTGAAACAATGTAAATAAGGAAGTGCAAATTTAAATAACCAATTAAAATGGGAACTCATAAACAGTAAATTATAATTATTTTTTATTTATATTTAAATGCTGAACTAATCAATTACTAAATTTTAAATGAAGATATTCATAAATACTTTTATCATTGTTTTATTTTTTTATATTGGAATACATCAAATACAATCACAAAATCATTCGATTAAAAAGGATAGTATTGAAGTACATCATGTTATAAATAATTTGTTCGATGGTATTGTTGAAGGAGATAGTATAAAAGTTAAAAACAGTCTTCATGAAAATGTTATCATAATAACTAGTAATAAAAACAGGCAAAATGTTAATCAAATTAAAGAGGTAAGCGTAGTTGAATTTTTAAATGGAATAATTGATAAAAAGCTAGAAGAATGGAATGAAAAAATTTGGAGCATTACTATTCAATTAGAAGATGGTTTTGCTCGAGTTTGGACTAATTATTCTTTTTATATGGATTCACAGTTAAGTCATTGTGGAGTAAAATCATTTCAATTGGTAAAAGAGTCAAATGAGAATTGGAAAATTGTCAATTTTGTAGATTCAAAGAAAAAAAATGGATGTCAAACATTATAGATTTTTAAAATGAACATAACTAATTATTTAATTACGTACTTTTTTATATTTTTTGTAGGTTTTTATCCTATGAAAGCACAAAATAAATCCTTTAAAAAGGATAGTATTGCTGTCAATCAGGTCATAAACAATTTATTTGATGGGATGAGGGAAGGAGATAGTGCCAAAGTCAATAATACATTTCACAAAAATGTTGTTATGTTGACTACGTATAAAAATAAGGATAACATTAATCTTTTAGAAAAGGGTAATTTAGATAAATTTTTAAATGCAATAGCAAGTCCTCACCCAAATATATATGATGAAAAAATTTGGAACACAACAATTCAAATTGATGAGAATTTAGCCCAAGTATGGACGGAATATGCCTTTTATGTTGGAACAGAGTTCAGTCACTGTGGTGTTAATGCCTTTCAATTGATAAAAGATAAAAATAATAAATGGAAAATAATAAGCCTTATTGACACACGACGAAAAGACAAGTGTAAAAAATAGAAAATAGTTTAGAAATAAGTCCTATTCAAAAAAGCTAAAAAACCTTTCTTAATTTGTCATTAATTCATATATGTTTTTTGATATGTTTGCCATTTGATCCGTGGCTTTATCAAAATCTTGTAATTTCTTTGACATAATTATCAACACATAAGTTTTACCATCAGGTAAAAATATAATTCCTGAATCATGATGTACACCAGTTATAGAACCTGTTTTATGTGAAACTTGAATACCCTTAGGTAAATATTTTGGAATCATATCATTGAATTTTTGATCTTTCAAAATATCAATCATTTGTTGACAATCTTCTTTGCTACCAGCCCTGCCAGTTGCAATAGCTTCCATGATAATCATCAGATCTCTTGCAGTTGTTGAATTACTAAGTCCCTTTTCATAAGCTTTTATATCCTCAACCCCTCTTAAGATTTCAATATTTTTGGCACCTAGTTTTCTCATTGTATTGGTAACCATTTTAGCACCTACCAATTCGATTAAAACGTTGGTAGCTAAATTACTGCTTACGGTTATCATATCATACATCAAATCATTTATTGTAACTTTTTTGCCTATCATTTTATATAAACCATCTCCACTATCGTCGCTAATATCCATGCTATATAGGCTTCCATCCACAATACTTTTAAATTCATTTTTTAAGATTATTGAGTCTAATAAACGGAATTTTCCTTCATCCGCTTGCCTAAATATTTCAATCATCACGGGTGTTTTCATTGTGCTAGCTGCATGAAACTTTTCATCAGCATTGATCATGATTTTTTGATTTGTATTTGATAGATCTATAAATGCAAGAGCAAAATCACCAGATAGTTCATCGAAATCTTTTTCAATAGTGTTTTTAAGGTCTTCAATGCTAACACTTTGTGATACTATAGATTCATATCCCAAAAGGAAGATTATTAGCGTTAAAAATGTCAATATCTTACTGCTATTAAGTAACATTTTGAGATTAATAATATATTTTAAATTCTAATTTACTATGTATTCATTGAAGGCAGCTAAAGAAAATCAATTTTGCCAGTTTCTAAATTATAATATGTTGGTATAATTTGTAGATCTTTTTTATCAACAGCAGTTTTAATTATACTTGAGCGATTTTTTAAATCTTCAACGGTAAGTTCCACATTTTTCTTAACAATTTCATTAACGCTAGCATCTTTACCACAGGCTTCTAGTGCAGGTTTTATATGTGCTAATAAATGATTTAAATTATAACCATTATCACCAGCATCTACTGCAGCTGTTACAGCCCCACAACTTTGATGACCTAATACGATAATAATAGAGGTACCAATATGAGCAACTGCATACTCTATACTTGCAACAGATGAAGTGTTTGCAATATTACCTGCAACCCGAATCACGAAAAGTTCACCCAAACCAGTATCAAATGCCAATTCAGGTACAACACGGCTATCTGCACAACTTAAAACTATAGCATATGGTTCTTGTCCGCTAATTAATTTTTTTCTTCTTTTACTATTCTGTAATTTTCCATCTAAATGATCTTCAACAAATCGTTGATTACCATCTTTAAGTCTTTTTAATATTTCTTTTTGTGTCATTAGTATTCTTTTTATTTAATATTTGGTTTTAATTGATGATTTTTTTTATGACTATTCCTTAACAGGAGTGTCTTTCTTTAATTGTTTCGGTTGTAAAAAATCATTTTCGGTTATCATGTCTTTTTTCCCCAAATAGGTCCAACTAATTGTATTACCATATTTTTTTACTACATTATTGATATCTTCTAAAGTAATATCATTTACTATTTTATCAAATTCTTGTGCCATTTTCCAATCTCCATTAAGTTCTGCCATTCCAAGACTTCCTGTTTGTGATACCATGGTTTCTAAGCCCATATGATGTTGCGTTAAATAGGACTCTTTCATGTCTGTTAATTCTTTTGCCGAAAAACCATCTCCTCTAATTTTGTCAATCTCATCTACCATTACTTTAATTGTTTCTTTAGGTTCAATAGTTGTTACATAAATAGCACTATATGGGTTGTTTACAATGCTAGAAGCATAAAATGCACTTGGTGCATAAGACAATCCTCTTTTTGTTCTAACCTCAATCCATAATCTATTTCTTAAAATTTGCATTGCTAACATCATAGAAACTCCTTCTTTTGAATTCAATTTTGGAGCATTCATATAACCTCTAATATAATTTGTGGCAATATCTTTATCTTCTATTACATTATTAGGTGTATCAAATGGAGTTCTATTTTCTAATGTAGCCTTGGTGCCATTAGGAAGTTTTGCCAAAGTTGAATTTACCTTTTTTGTTAAGTCTTCTTTATTAACATTACCAGCAACAACAAGAAAAAGTCTATTTTTACCTATTAAATTAGAATAATATTCACTTAAATCATTTAATGTAATTTGCTGAAGGCTTTCTGCCGTACCTTGAGGATTTTTAGCATAATTTTTACCATTAAATACATTACTCATTGCTAAATTTCGCAAATGATTATCAGGATCTGCATTCGTCTGTTTGGCATTTGTAATCAATTTAGCCTTTAAAAGTTCGTACTCTTCTTCAGTAAAATTCGGGTTCATAATTGCATCCGTAAAAAGTTGCCATGATTTATCCCAATATTTATTTATACAAGTAAGTGATATGGTTCCATAGTCATAATCTGAATTTGCATTTATTCTTGCTCCAATTTGGTTCGCTGCGTTGCTATACTCTAATTTATTTAAAGATTTAGTTCCTCCAGTAGTGGCTAGTTGAAATGCAAAATTTTCAATACCTTCATTTTTAAGAGAATAATTAGATGTACCACCAATAATATATAATTTTGCATTTATTACTTCTTTAGGGGAATGTTTTAAAATAACATTAATTCCATTTACATTAAACTCTTCAACATTAGATTGTGACTGAACAAAGGAAATAGATCCTACAAGTAATATTATTACACTTAAATATTTTTTAAAATTTTTCATGATCAATAGTTTTTGATTATTTTGTTAAATGGTTTTCTAAATTATCTATTTTCATTTGCTCATTCATTTTTGGTGAAATTAACAACCCAACCACAGAAGGTTTACCCTTTATATACTTTTCAACATAATTTTTAATATCTTTTCGTGTAACTTTATTTAAATTGTCTACATAATTGATATAGTAATCAATAGAAGCGGATGACCACCAATAGGTTACCGTATGTAAAAATTGAGATGTTTTTTCTTTCCCATAAGCATCATCAATTGCCAATAAGGTTTTTGCTGTTTCCATCTGTTCATCTGTAAAATAATCATCACTATCCCACATATTTATATGCTCCATTAGTTTTGCATAAGCCTCTTTTACCTTCATAGGATTTGGTACCAAAAATATCTGTATTGGTCCTACATATTTATTAGTTTGATAACTAACGCTTACCTGATACGCTAAGCCACTATCAACAAGATCTCTTTGAAGTTTAGATGATTTTTGAGAAACTATTAACGAAAATACATCGGCTGCATAAGTTGAAGGAATATCATTTCTTGTATCAGGTCCATGTAAACTTATTAAAGCAATGGGAGTAGTTGCATTTTCATTTTCTGTTACAAAATAGTTTGTTTTAGTCAATGGTTTAATTTCAGGAATTGGATATTTTTCAAATGGGTCAAAGCTTGATGGTTTCCAATCGCCATAAATATTTTTCACTCTTTTTAATACATCTTCATGCTTAACATTACCAGCTACTACAATAATTGAATTATTGGGGTAGTAATATTTATTTTGAATTATTTTCATTTTTTCTGGAGTGGCATTCATTATAACATCATGATCACCAATCACATTCTTTCTGCTAAAGTTATCACCCCATAATTTATGATTACTATCTTGTAAAAGATAGAATACTGGATTTGATTCATTTCGTTGGAATTCACCATCGACCACAGGATTTTCTTTAATCATTTCTTCCTTTAAAAAAAGAGGGTAGCGAATAGCAGAATTCATAAAATCAAGCCCTTCTTCTAATTTACTTGAACTAAGGGTCACAAAATAATTAACTCGTTCGCCAGAAGTGGTTCCGTTAAAAGATATTCCTAGCTCATTTTTTCGCGCCATAAAAGCTTCCTGTGAAGGAATGTCTTTGTTTGCTTTAAAGAACATATGTTCATATAAATGTGAAAGGCCATCAAATTCTGGGGGTTCTGTATAAGCACCATTATGCACAGTTATTTCAATAGTTGCCAACGGAACGGTATTATCTTCAATAGTTAAAACTTCTAAACCATTATCTAATTCACTGAGAAAAAAATTATCTGGCAAATTATCTTGTGCAATTAAAATGGAAGGTAAAAAAAATAAAATACGAAAAATTGATTTGATTGTTAACATAAATTTTATTGTTAGAGTTGTGGATAGCAAGATACTTATTTTTAAATATTAAAGCAAGCATCTAAAAATTAGATATTGAAAGTTAATAATTAAAATGGTTTAGAATTATAATTATATTAAAATAATTACATTTGTTTTATGCAAAAAGTATATTTTGATAATGCCGCTACAACACCAATCAATCAAGAGGTTATAGAAATTGTTGCGCAAACAATGAATTCAATTTATGGAAATCCGTCCTCTACACATCAATTTGGAAGGAGTGCTAAAACTTTGGTTGAAAAATCTAGAAAGTCAATCGCTAAGTTATTAAATTGTTCTGCATCTGAAATTGTTTTTACTGCAGGTGGAAGTGAAGCCGATAATCTTATTTTATTTAATGCTGTAAAGAATCTAAACGTTAAAAGAATTATATCTACTAAAATTGAACATCATGCAATTTTGCATACCTTAAATTCATTGGAGAAAGAATATTCTATACAAATTGATTATGTTGATGTAAATGAAAAAGGTGAAATTGATTTAGAACATTTAATTACAATTCTAGAGAACTCAGAAGTTAAAACTTTGGTGAGTTTAATGCAGGTAAATAATGAAATTGGAAATATTTTAGATGTTGATAAGGTGATTTCAATTTGTAAAGATCAGAATGCTTTATTTCATTCAGATACTGTCCAGGGTTTAACACACCTTAAGATAGATTTACAAAAAAGTCCTATTGATTTTATTGCTGCCAGTGCACATAAATTTCACGGCCCAAAAGGTGTTGGTTTTGCAGTTATAAAAAAGGGTTTTGGAATCCAACCAATTTTACACGGTGGTGAACAAGAAAGAGGGGCAAGGGCAGGAACTGAAAATACCCATAGTATTGTTGGTATGGAAATGGCTTTAAATATTGCTACAAAAAACTATGAAAAAGATAAGGTTTATATTATCAATTTAAAGCAATATTTTATAGAACAATTACAAAATAATTTTGAAAATATTCAATTCAACGGACTTTCAAATGATTTAGATAAAAGTGCCTACCATATTTTAAATGTTCGCTTTGAAAAAGAGATTCCAATGCTATTATTTAACCTAGACCTAAAAGGTATTGCAGCTTCAGGTGGTTCGGCTTGCCAGAGTGGTAGTAATAAAGGTTCTCATGTCCTAAATGCTATTTTAAATGAAGATGAAGCTAAAAAAACTTCCGTTAGATTTTCATTTAGTATATACAATACTAAAAATGAAGTGGATTATGTGATTGAGGCTTTAAAAAGTATCATTAATTAAGTCAAAATATGCGATTTTAAATTCATCATAATAGATCATTTCATCAGTCGATCTATAAATACCTAAATATCAACTACTGATCAATCTGACAATTCATTGAATTCTCTTCTTTTGTTTTCAAACCACTCTTTCATGGCTTCAGGAGTTTTCATTAATTGCTGCATATCATCCATAGCTTTAAGATGGTCTTTATCTTTCAATTGAAACATTTCCATTCCATGCTTTTTACTCATTTCTGCTATTTCTTCAAAACTATTGGCGTGAAATTCTTTTTTACAAGCTCCACCTAGTTGTTTACACGTCATTGTTTTCATATTTAAATATTTTTAAAATTAAAATTATGTTTTTGATTTTTTTATCTAAAATACAGTAATTTTTTTAGTTTTCTAACCGATTGTAGTATGGTAAAACAAAAATCTCCTAGAAATACTATTCTAGGAGATATATATATAATAATTAAAAAATTATATTGTTTATAGATTTAAATAACTAATTAGCTATCTGCATCAAGATAATTTGGAATTCCGTCTCCATCTGAATCATCATTGGTAGGATCACCATCGCCATTAGCATCTTCATCTTTGGTTAAAATTCCATCACCATCATCATCAGTATCTGTGAAATTTGGCACACCATCTCCATCTGTATCATCATTTAAAACATCATTATCGCCATCGATATCTTCCTTAGAATCGGACACTAAATCACCGTCCGTATCAATAAACCTAACAGCACCTAGTTCAATATAAAAATAAAGAATTCCATTTGGTGGAATCAACCCTCTCGGGTTATTTCCATAAGCCAAACCTGATGGCATAAAAAGTATTCCTTTACCTGAATTTTCATATCCAAACGATTCATCAGGATAATTAACTAATTCACCTTCGTGATAATTTGGGAAGCCATATTGCCAACCAAGAATTGTATTACGTAAGGAAAGCCATGATTTTGAAGAAGTAAAGCTCAAATTTTCATCAAATTTTGTACTGTCTAATAAAAACCCTTGGTAAGTAGATTGAATGGAGTCATATCGTGAAGGATTGTTTCCAACTCCTTTAAAATCAGTATAATAATATAATTTATATGCAATATCATTACTAGTAACATCTTCAATCTCAACTTGATCATATAGCGGAATTTCATTATTTAAAATGGTATCTACTCTTTTGTCTGTATTTATATAGTGAGTTTGTAAAAATTCAACAAGTAATTCATCATCAATTAGCGCTTGTGCAACCGGATCATGATCGTCTTTATCATCATCGTCGTCATCACTACATGAAAATATAGTAACAGTTAATAATAGAAGAAACAAATATTTCAATTTCATTATCTAATTTTTTTTTAACGATTCGCAATTTACAACTTTAATCTTTTTTTAAACAAGTAAACTAAAAATTAACAAATGTTTAAATATTTACTTAGATATTTTATAAAAGATTATCTAAAATCAATTTTTCTCATTCTTAAACTTAAAGGAGTTACCTCTAAATATTCATCATCTTTAATATATTCCATACATTCCTCTAACGAAAATTCTTTTTTGGGAGCTATATTAACGGCAGTATCGGTACCTGATTTTCTAACGTTTGTAAGTTTTTTACCTTTGGTTAGGTTAATACCCATATCTTCTTGTCTATTATTTTCACCTACCACTTGGCCTTTATAAATTTCTTGATTTATATCAATGAAGAAAATTCCTCTATCTCCTAATTTGTCAATAGAATAAGCCGTTGCTTTTCCTGCTTCAGCAGAAACTAGTGCTCCGTTTACAACATCGCTAAGTTCTCCTTTAAAAGCATCATAGCCTCTTAGGCGGTGATTTATAATTGCTCCTCCTTGGGTTGCAGTTAGTATTTTATTTCGTAAACCAATTAATCCACGAGAAGGAATATCAAATTCTAAATGTTGTAAATCACCTTTTGGCTCCATAACATGTAAATCACCTTTTCTTAATGTAACCAAATTAATCGCTTTACTTGAAACTTCTTCCGGTACATCAATTACTAAGGTTTCAAAAGGTTCTGATTTTACACCATCAATATCTTTAAAAATCACTTTTGGTCTTCCTACCTGTAACTCGTAACCTTCTCTTCGCATGGTCTCTATCAAAACCGATAAATGAAGAATGCCTCTACCAAATACAATAAACTTATCTTCGCTATCCGTTTCTTGAACTCTTAAGGCTAAATTCTTTTCTGTTTCTTTAAACAGTCTATCGCGTAGATGACGTGAAGTAACAAATTTACCTTCTTTACCAAAAAATGGGGAATTATTTATGGTAAATAACATACTCATGGTTGGTTTGTCAACTTCAATTCTAGGTAAAGCTTCCGGATTATCAAAATCGGCAATAGTATCACCAATTTCAAATCCTTCTAATCCCGTAATTGCACAAATATCACCACTTCTAACTTTAGATGTTTTGGCTTTTCCTAAACCTTCAAAAGTATGTAATTCTTTGATTCTAACTTTTTTTGTAGATCCATCAGCTTTACAAAGCATATAGTCTTTCCCTTCTTCTAAATCTCCTCTAAAAACTCTTCCAATGGCAATTCTACCTGTAAAAGAAGAAAAGTCCAATGAAGTTATTTGCATTTGGCTATCTCCCTCTCTATAGGGTGCTTCGGGAATATTTTTAATTATTGAATCTAATAATGGAATAATATTATCGGTTTCAATTTTCCAATCGGTATTCATCCAGCCATTTTTAGCCGAACCATATACTGTATCAAACTCCAATTGCTCTTCGGTTGCATCAAGGGCAAACATTAAATCAAAAACTTTTTCGTGTACCAAATCAGGAGTACAGTTTTCTTTATCAACTTTATTAACAACAACAATTGGCATTAAACCTAATTCAAGAGCCTTACTTAAAACAAATCTGGTTTGAGGCATAGGACCTTCAAAAGCATCAACTAATAATAAAACACCATCAGCCATTTTAAGTACACGTTCAACCTCACCACCAAAGTCGGCGTGACCTGGAGTGTCAATAACATTGATCTTTACACCTTTATAGTTTATAGAAACATTTTTAGACAAGATTGTTATTCCTCTTTCTCGTTCTAAATCATTGCTGTCTAATAACAAATCTGTCCTAACTTTTCTTTCATCTAATATCTTTGCTTGATCAATAATTTTATCAACCAAAGTTGTTTTTCCGTGATCAACGTGGGCAATAATTGCGATGTTTCTAATGGATTCCATATTCTTAATTTTTTGCAAGTGCAAAAATAGTTGTTTTATTTTGATTTTAGTGGATTAATATTTAGTAAAATGATATTAATCAGTATTTTTTATAAACGGTTATTATAAATTTGTATTAAAGTGTAATTAATTAAATATTAGAGAATTATGATTAATATGATTTTACCGTTATTTAACTGGAATTATGGAATTATTGGTGCTATTTTTATGTTTGCTGTTTTTTTGGGACTTATTATAGCATTATTAGCAATGATGTTTGGTGGTAAAAAGAAAGATAATTAAAAAAAATATATTTTTTATTTCAATTATAGCTCAAGTTATAATATCTAAAATATCTTGTTTAATTCTAGTTAGTTTATTTGTTTTAATATCAATTAAACACCAGTAAGATTGTACTTTGGCTAATAAAGTATCTCCTTTGTATATATGAACATGCCTAATAGATTTAACACCTATAGATTTGCCAATCCAAGTGTACACGGTTATATTATCTTCTAAAAATGCTTGATTTAAGTAGTCAATTTCATGTCGGATAGCTATCCAGTAATATTTTTTATTAATAGAATCATTTGATAAAATACTCCAGTGTTTCTCTGCTATATCATTAACCCATTGTAAATAAACAACATTATTTACATGATTCAATGTGTCCAAATGTTTTGATTGAACATTAAATGAGTAATTAAATGAAATAGAATTAATTGGTACTTTATCGTTCATGGCTAATATCTAAAATTATAATTTAGACCCACATACATGACAAAAATCTGCTTGATCTTGGTGGTTATTTGCCGCACAACTAGTGCAAGATTTTGTATTGGTATGAATATTTTTTTCAGATTGTTTTGTGAATTCAGCTGTAACAATTCCAGTTGGAATCGCAATTATTCCATAACCTAAAATCATTACTATACTAGCTATGAATTGACCAAAACCAGTTTGAGGAGAAATATCGCCATAACCAACAGTTGTCAAGGTTACAATTGCCCAATAAATACCCTTTGGTATACTAGTAAACCCACTATCATCTCCTTCAATTAAATACATTACTGTTCCCATTATGATACATAACACCAGAACTGCAAAGATAAAGACCAATATTCTATACCTACTTGCTTTCAACGCTTTACTAAGATTATTGGTAGCTCCAATAAATCGTGTAAGTTTTAAAATTCTAAATACTCTCAATAACCTTAAACCTCTTAAGGCAACTAATGCATGAGTTCCAACAAAAAAAATAGATAAATACTTAGGTATGGTTGACAATAAATCAATAATACCATAAAAACTAAATATATACTCTTTAGGTTTTTTAACACTTATTATTCTGGCGATATATTCTAAAGTAAAAATTATAGTAATTACCCATTCAGCAGCATTGAAAAAATCATGATATTTTGCATCATATTCTTTTACACTTTCTAGCATCACTAAGGCAATACTTAACAATATTGCCCATAATAATATAACATCAAATAATTTGCCTTCTTTAGTGTCGGCTTCATAAATGATTTCATGTAAACGATCTTGCCAGGTATCTTTATTTGATTTGTTTTTCACTTAAAAAAAGTTTTTTCTAAATTTAGAATAAAAAATTAGAATCTAATAATTTTTTCAATAGTTTGATTTTTTAAATACTTTATTATCGAATTGTTTTGATCTACTAGATTATTTGTTGAAGAAATTAAATTTTTTAATACTTCCAAATTATTTATTTGATATTCAAGATCGGCATATCCAAAACCTTGGTATTCATTTTTTTCAATTAATATTACTGATTTTTCAGAAATAACTCTTCCTTTATCTATCAATATCATATTTTCATTACTGTATTTGGTATATTGAATCTTGGGTTTTGAATTTTTATTAAATTTTGGTCTATGAATTTTAATTTCTTCATTAAACTTTAATTGTGCAATCAATTCACTACCAGTAAATTCAAAAGTAACTGAGGTCATTTCTTTTTGTAGCGCTCTTGATTTTTTTGAAACCCTCAAAAAAACTTTATTAACTTCTTTTTTAATGTTTTTTCCTTTTCCAATATAAAGTATATCACCATTGTATCTATGAAAATAGTATACACCTGTTTTGACAGGTAATTCATCAAGAATTGTAAGAAGTTTTTTAGATAAATCTCTTTTGTTACCACTTTTAATAGTGTTTTTAACAATAACCTTTTCCTTGTCTTTTTGCAATAGAATTTGTAGTAATTTAATTGTTGCCAAAGCGTCTCCATTTGCTCTATGCCTGTCACTAACAGGAATTCCTATTTTTCTACACAGTTTGCCTAAACTGTATGATTCTAAACCGGGTATTATTTTTTTACTTAATTCAATGGTGCATAGTGTTGGGATTTCAAATTCAAAACCGAGTCTTCTAAATTCTGTGCGTAGAATGCGATAATCAAAGCTAGCATTATGAGCAACAAGAATACTGTCTTTAGTTATTTCTATAATTCTTTTAGCAATTTCATAAAATTTAGGAGCATTACGAAGCATTTTATTATTTATGCCTGTAAGATTAACAACAAAAGGTTGAATTGCTTTTTCAGGATTTACAAGACTTACAAAAGAATCAATAATATCATTTCCATCATATTTATGAATCGCGATTTCTGTAATTCCTTCTTCATTAAACTTTCCACCAGTTGTTTCTATATCAATTATTGTATACAATGCCTAGGTTAATTAAAGAATCAAAAAGGTTAATAATATAAATAATAATCTTGTTTGATTCGCTGAATTTTATTTTTTATCAACAACGATTCTATTTTCTCTATTTGCAATTTCCCAGGCAGTATAAAATACTAACTGAGTTCTTTTAGCTAAAATAGCATAGTCTATTTTGTCTGGTGTATCTGTAGTTTTATGATAGTCTTCATGAGTACCATTAAAGTAAAAAATAACCGGAATATTATTCTTTGCAAAATTATAATGATCTGACCTGTAATAGAACCTATTAGGGTCTTTCTCATCATTATACGTATAATCCAATTTAAGTTGAGTGTATCTTTTATTAACGTCTTCTGAAATACTATGTAACTCACTACTTAATTTATCAGCTCCAATTATATAAACATATTCCGGTTTTTTATTATGTTTTTCATCAACTCTACCAACCATATCAATATTTAGGTTTGTAACTGTATTTGCCAAAGGAAATAAAGGGTGACTTGTATAATATTTAGAGCCAAATAAACCTTCTTCTTCACCGGTTAGATGTAAAAACAAAATAGATCTTTTTGGGCCATAACCATCTTTTTTAGCTTTTTGAAACGCTTGCGCAATTTCCATAACCGCTGTTGTTCCTGAACCATCATCATCAGCACCATTATAAACTTCCTCTCCTTTTTTACCCAAATGGTCGTAGTGAGCAGAAATAATAATAAACTCATCTGGCTTGTCACTTCCTTCAATATAAGCGACAACATTTTCAGAATCTGCATTTGATTTGCCATTAAAGAAATCTTTAGGAATCACTTGTAAATATTCATTGTCTCCTTTTGGAGATTTTAGACCTAAATTCTTATAATAAGCAGTAAGATAATTTGCTGCCATCTTTTGACCTTTTTCACCAGTCTTTCTTCCTTCCAGAACGTCTGAAGCGAAAATATATAAGTGCTCTTTTAAATCTTCAGCTTTGATTTCATTTGCAAACTCATTCTTTACAGAATCTTCATTAATATTGGTCTTCTTGTTTGAGCCACATGACACTAGGCTTAAACTAAAAATAAATAAAATAATATTTTTCATAAAGTACATTTTAAGTTTCAAAAATAGGAAATTAATATGGTGTTTGAATTAAATCATCTTAAACTGATTGCTATTTTTATCAAAATGTATAGTATTACTATCAAAAAGCTGATTTATAACATCATTTTTAACTAAATATTTAGGACTTCCGGTAATAAAATCTGATTTAGTCATTAGCCAAAGTTTATTTGCCATTTGCATTGCTAACTGAATTTCATGTGTTGATATTAAAATAGTCTTATTCAATTTAATAGCCAGGTTTTGAAGTAATTTAAAAGTTTCAATTTTATGTTGAACATCTAAATGTGCCGTTGGTTCATCTAAAATAATAACATCCGTATTTTGAGCCAAAGCTCTGCAAATCATTACTCTCTGCAACTGACCATCACTTAGTTCATCACAACGTTTATGTGCTATTTTTTGCAGATGAACTTGTTCAATGGCTTGTTTTATTTGTTTTTTATCTTCCTCCGTTAAAGAACCAAACCAATTGGTATACGGCTGCCTTCCTAAAGCAATAAGCTCATAAACAGTTAAATTACTTGCCGGAATTTTTTCCGTTAATACAACACTAACACTTTTTGCAAATTTATTTTGATTGATTTGGTCTAGGTTTTTATTTTTCCATAATATATTACCTGATATTTTTGGTTGAACCTTTGTTAGAGTTTTTAATAAAGTTGATTTACCAATTCCATTTTTTCCTAAAACACAAACCAATTCTCCTGGGAAAAGCTCAAAATATAAATTTTTTGCAATAATAGTATTCACCTTTTTAGATGCATAACCTATAACAAGATCTTCAGCTTTAATTATGTGTTTCTTAACTGACATGTACTATAAACTAATTTTCTTTTTTCTTAATATCAACCATATCACAATCGGTGCACCAAATAATGATGTTATCGCATTGATCGGTAGTGTAAACTCGCTATATGGCAATTGGGCAATAGTATCACTGATTAACATAAAAATTGAACCTAAAAATGCAACTGCAGGGATTAATACTTTATGATTTGAAGTGTTAAAAATTAACTTGGTTATATGTGGTGTTGCTAGACCTATAAATGCTATTGGGCCTGAAAATGCAGTAATAACTCCTGTAAATAAGCTTGTAGATATCAATATTAAATTTTTCGTTCTATTAAAATTAATTCCCAAGCTTTTGGCGTAATTTTCACCTAGAAGTAAACTGTTCAAGGGTTTTATTGTTGGAAGTATTAAAACGAGGGCAAGAATGTAAATGATGATAAAAATTAATATTTCATTCCAAGATAAATTTCCTAAACTGCCAAAACTCCAAAATATATACTGTTGTAACATCTCTGCACTACTAAAATAGGATAATACACTTATTATCGCAGCAGCGAAACTGCTAAACATAAGTCCTATAATTAGAAGTGTCATGGTGTTTTTTACATTTCTAGCAACAATCATTACCGTAAAAAGAACTAAAAAAGATCCAAGACTTGCTGCTATGCTCAACGCTATATTTGATTGAGAGAAAGCAATAAATCCACCTCCTAAAATTGATGCTCCTAATAACAGTATGGCTACCCCTAAACTTGCTCCAGAACTAATACCTAAAACATAAGGTCCCGCAAGCGGATTTCTAAACAAAGTTTGCATTAATAAACCGCTAATAGCAAGACCAGACCCTACCAAAATTGCTGTAATAGCCTTTGGTATTCTATAATTAAATATAATACTATGCCAAGTTTCTTTTGCAGTATCATTATTCAAAATAGTGTTAAATATCGCTTTTAATGGAATATTTACCGAACCAAAACTTATGTTTATAATAATGAAAATAAGCAATACAAAGATTAGAATGAAAAAAGAAATCCTATATGTTGATGTTTGTTTAATACTATTAGTTTTAAGCTGTTTGTAATTTGTTATTTATCATTTTGTATTTATATATCCTCTAGTCTTTCTAAAAAATATGGCTTATAATTTGGTAAAAGTTCAGGGTGCGTTACTTTAATTAGGTCTTGCAATACAATATGTGGCTGAATAGGTGCCAATTCAAAATAAAGAACTCCACCGTTTATTCCTCTTTTTTTAGAAAAAGTATAAATGTTCTTTTTGTTAAAAGCTTCAAATTCAGTATAAAAATCATTTGCATTGGCTAACTCATTAAAGTTGGTAAAATAACCAGAGCCAATCCAATAATCTGCTTTTTTTGCCTTATCAAAAACGGATTCAATACTTAAAACCAAGCTACCTTGACCTTTAGAATTTTTCCATAAATAATTGGTGTTCGCATCTTTATAGAGTTGAGCTGTAAAACTTTCACCAGCAGGTAAATTCCATTTGTCTTTATATAAAATTCCGGTTAAAATTGAAGGAATATTTTTTGCCTTGCTTGCAATTTTCTTCGCATTTAAATATTTTGTTTCAATTTGACTAAAAATACTATCTGCTATATCATCTTTGTCATAAAGAGTTCCAAAAAATTTAATCCACTCAGCTCTTCCAAGTGGTGTTTCTTCAAGCCAATCTCCATTAAAAATCACAGGAATACCATTTTTACTAATTGTATTATACATTTTTGAAGTATTTCCCATGGTAAAACCAATAACTGCATCAGGCTGTATGGAAAGTAGAATTTCGGTATTAAATTCTTGTTCATTACCAATTTCGACAATATTTCCTTTTTTTATTAAATCAACTGTTTTAGAGGAAGTGATATAATTTGTATTTGGAAACCCAATTAAACTACTCTCTTGACCAATTAATTCTAACATTGGTATATGAGTGGTTGATGTTGCGACAATTGTTTTTAGCGGAATTGTTATTGTATTTTTATTTTTTTCTAATGATTTATTTGGTTTTTCTTTATTTACAAGAATGAATTCTTGTTGGTTCTTTGCTCCGGGATACGGAGATTTAATAATTAATATTTTATATTCTTCAAATACATGTATATCAAACCCTTTTGCATATTTTATTAAAGAATAAGATTCACTATTTTTATCAAACAATATATCTTTTTTTTCTTCTTCTTTGCAGCTGTTTATTACTAAGAAAACTAGAAATAGATAGATTATTTTATTCTTTAAATAGATATACATTTTATGAATTGGTTTTCTCAAAATTAAACTTTAGCAAGTTTACGATATTTTAAAATAAGTATGTTCTAATTTTTTTTTCATTCAATAATTGAGTTAAATTTGCTTCAGAATTTGGTCACACTTTTGTGTGATAAAATAAAAGGGAATCTCGTTTACTTATACAAGTATCTAGTCGAGAGCTGTCTCCGCAACTGTAAGCTTAGTCATGTTAAGTCGTGATGCTTGTTGTTAATCTTAAAGTCACTGTTCAATTAATGAATGGGAAGACAAACAACAAGACGCAAGCCAGGAAACCTGCCAAATTAGTAATAATATGCAAAGTTTTCGGATGAAAAACGAAGGTAATATGATTAAAATATTTTCATTCTTTTTTTTATTAATATCTGTTGTATCTTTTTCTCAAAATGATAGTATCAATCAATTGGAAGAAATTGTCTTAAAAGGTAGTTTTTCTCCAAGTTTAAATAGTGGTTATACTGTTGAAAAAATCCCTGAGAGTCTTTTAAAAAATAATTACCAAAGTCTTGGAAACCTACTACAAAATCAAGCAAATTTATATTTTAAACAAAACGGATATGGAATGGTTTCTTCCATTTCAATAAGAGGAACCAATGCCTCACAAACTGGTGTTTACTGGAATGGTATTGCTCTAAATTCTTCATTAAATGGGCAAACAGATTTTAATACTTTATCTGCTTATAATTTTGATGAAGTTGAAATTAGAAAAGGGGGTGCTAGTGTTTTATTAGGTAATGGAGCTGTTGGTGGAGCTATTAATTTAAGTGATAAAATTTCATTTAAGAATAAACAAGAAGTAACATCGCTTTTTAGTTTAGGCTCCTATCAAACCTATTCTGGACATGCCCAAGGTGTTATAAGTAATGATAACCTATTTGTAAAACTCTCATTGGGAGCTGTAAGCTCTGAAAATGATTACCCATTTTATGATAGTAATCTAAAAAATGAAAATGGTCAATTTAAAAATTTCAATATCAATGGAGTTTTTGCTTATAAAATAAATAACAAAAATAGATTGACCTATCATACTTCGTATATTGATAATGATAGAAATACCTCAAGAACAGTTACTGCATCTAATAATTCAAAAATAGAAAATTATAATAGTAGGAACCTTTTAGACTGGAAATATTTGGGAAATAGAATCTCATCCTCACTAAAAGTAGCTTATTTAACCGAAAAATTCACTTATTATTTTGATAAGAATAATCCAAATACTTCCAATGGAGAAAGTAAAAATTTTGTATCAAAATACAACTTAACCTATTTTTTGAATAATGATATTTTTTTCAATGGGGGTATAGAGTATAAGAATGAAAAGGGATTAGGTACAAATATTTCAAAACAAGATCAAAATATTTTTAATACGTACGTTTTATTTCATCATCAACCCTTAGCTAAATTAAATTATAATTTAAGTATTCGAAAAGGATATTCTTCTGTTTTTGATATTCCTTTTATTTATGCCATTGATGTAAAATATGAATGGTTTAAACATTTGGCATTTAAAACAGCTTTTTCTACAAATTATAGAACACCAACTTTTAATGATCTTTATTGGGAGCCTGGAGGAAATTCTGATTTACAATCAGAAAAAAGCAAATCTGCCGAAATAGGAGTGGTTTATAAAAATCAATTATTTAATTTTCATATTACGTCTTATGTCATCAAAAGTAAAGATCTAATTCAATGGCAACCAGTTTCTAGTTCCTTTTGGCAACCACAAAATGTGCAAGACGTATCTAATTATGGTTTAGAATTATTTGCTGAAGCGAGAAAGGAATATAACCAACATACCTTTGGATTAAAAGTACAATATGATTATTCCAAATCGGAAGATGAATCAACACATAAACAATTGATCTATGTACCATTTCACAAAGGAAATGCCATTGTAAACTATCAATATAAAAAGTGGAAATTCAACTATAATTTGCAATATACAGGTAAGATTTATATCACTACCAGTAATACACAATCATTAAATGATTATGTATTGTCCAATTTGAATTTACAAAGAAGCTTTTTTAAAAATAGAATGCAATTAGCTTTTTATATTAACAATTTGTTTGATAAAAGCTATCAATCAGTTGCTTATAGGCCAATGCCAGATAGAAATTATTCACTCCAAATAAACCTAAAAATTTAAAAAATGAAAAGAATTAAACTAACAGCGTTATTATCGATTATAATAGTATTGAATTCTTGTTCGAATGATGATGACCATAAATTACCAAAAGGCGATTATGAAAAAGGATATTTTATAACCAATGAAGGCCCATTTCAAAATGGAAGTGGTACTATAACTTTTATAGGAGATGATGGAGTAAAAAGTCAAAATATTTATAAAACAGTAAATAATGAAGATCTTGGAAATATTGTTAGCTCTATGACATTAACAGATGAAAGCGCCTATGTCATAGTGAATAATTCGAATAAGATAGTCGTTACTAATAGATATACCATGAAAAGCATCACTGTAATAGAAGGCGATAATATTAAATTACCCAAATATATGGCAGTTAATAAAGACACAGGTTATGTGAGTAATTGGGGTGACCCTTATAATTCTGAGGATGATTTTATTGCCATAATCGATTTAAATACCAATACTATTTCAGGTAAAATTCCTGTTGGTGAAGGACCGGAGAACCTGAAAATTGTAGACAATAAATTATTTGTTACATTAGAAGGTGGATTTGGTCAAAATAACCAAGTTGTTGTTATTAATACAAATAACAATACTGTTGAAGCTAACTTAACTATTGGCGATGTTCCTAATTCTATTGTTTCTGACGGAAATGGAAATGTATGGGTATTGTGTCAAGGTAATCCAAGTTATGCAACCACTGAAACTAGAGGATCTATATATAAGATAAAAGTAAGCGATCTAGGAATTACAAATTTTGATTTTGATGCAATAACAGATCACCCAACTAGTTTAGTTGTAGATGCTAATGAATTATATTATAATCTTAACGGAAAAGTTTATGCATTTGATGTTAAATCTTCTAATCTACCTACAGAAAGCATAGTAGGATTAGATGGTTATTACTATGCAATGAAAACAAATAATGGTGAACTATATGCAACGGATGCTAAAGATTATGCAAGTGAAGGTGAATTAAAAATATTTGATCTAGCATCAAATACTTTAGTTGAAACTGTTACCACAGGTATTATACCTGGAGATATAGTATTTCAATAGTTTTTAACGACATATTTTATATCTTAGAGGGCTAATTATTAATAATGAAAAAATTATTTTATCTTTTATTATTTAGTCCTTTTTTTTATACCTTAAGTGCTCAAGAAGCAGGTCTTCGATTTGGTGAAATGTCAGGAAACAACATTGCAATTGATGGAGTTTATAATTTTAAAGTTAGTAGAGTTCATGCTGACATTTCGTTTGGAGAAGGTGTTGGAATTGAGGTAGTTTATGATTTTGTATTGAATCCAATAACTGGTGCTGATAATTTATATTACTATTTAGGAATTGGTATTACCACGTTGATCCAAAGTGATTATGAATTAGGTGGAGTAGGAGAAGTAGGAATTGAATATAGATTTCCAAATTTACCTTTAACACTAAGTTTAGATTACCGACCTGCTATAATTGTTTTAGAAAAAACAGATTTTCATTGGAATGGATTTGGACTTAATTTGAGATATATTATTTATGATGATTTTAAATGATAGAATTTAATGTTTTAATTTGTTAATCTTTGCCAATATTCAGTTCTACCAATTAATGAAAAACCTATATAACCTCTAATTTTTAACTTATTTTTGTTAATAAGAGAAATATAGCATTTATAATATTTTCCATTTTGTGGATCAAGAATTTTTCCATCACTCCATTCTTCGCCATCTTTTTGTAATCCTTTTAAAATAACCATACCTTCTATTGGTTTATCTTTATCTTTTCCAGTACATAGGTCACAAAGTTTATGTTTATCTTCTTCATTTAATATAGTAAGAATTTTAGCATAAATTTTATTATTTTCTTTATACACTTCAATAATGCTTTCTTTTTCATTGGTGTCTGAATTCATTGTATACCATTTACCTTCAACAGTTTGAGATAATAAGAAATTCATACTAATTAGGAATAACACTAATGTTAAAATATATTTATTCATGATCTAAATTTTTGTTTTCTAAGTTAATTTTATGAAGTTTTGATAAACTCGTGTTTAATTCAAACCCTAAAAGTAGAATAATTGAATTTAACCAAATAAATAACATAACAACCATTACAGTTCCAATAGAGCCATAAAGTTTATTGTATTGGGCAAATTTTTGAAGATAAATTCCGAAAATAAAAAAATCAAGTATAAAAAAGAGGGTTGTAAAGATAGCACCTGCAGAAAAAAAAGGAGTTTTCTTACCTTCTTTTGTACCAAAATAAAATAAAATTGAAACAGCAGTATAAACCATTATAATCATGATAGAATACTGTGCCAAGCGAATCCAAAAAACTGTATTGTCTACTAATCCTTTTTCATTTAAATTGTTTATTACAAGTCCTAAAAATACAATAACACTAACGGTTATGAGTAGTAAAAAAACAAGTAATAATGAAACAATAAGTGAAACAAGGTACTGTCTTATTACAGTGCGGGTTTCAATTTGATGATAGGTATATTCAAAGCCACTAAAAATGGCATTTACTCCATTTGTCATTAAAAACATTGAAAGTATAAAACCAAAAGAAAGTAATTCACCATATTTATTCTTTGCAATATCATGAATTACAGTATCTAATGCTGAGGCCGCTTCGCTAGACGGCATGCTATATAAAATAAATTCAGTAAAATCTTCTTGAAATCCTTCAATAGGAATATATGGAATAAGAGTTAAAACAAATAATGTAAACGGAAATAAAGCAAGAAAAAAACTGAATGCAATACTACCTGCTCTCGCAGTTAAAGCACCTTTTATAATTCCAGTGGTATACATTTCTAAAAGATCATAAAGATTCATGCCCTCCATACCAGGAATCTTAACCTTTTCTAGAAATTTAATAATCCACCGGATAATAGGAATCTTTAGTAGATTCTCTTCTGTTTTACTCATTTTTAAAAATATTTGGCATCATAGGTAGATTGCCATTTATCTTGAACTTTTAAAACTTGCTCTATAACATCTCTAACACAACCTTGCCCACCTTTTTTTTGAGATACATATTTTGAAATATTTTGAATTTCAGGAACAGCATCTTTTGGGCAAGCTGCTAAACCAACTAGTTTCATTACAGGATAATCAGGAATGTCATCACCCATATACAATACATTTTCAGGTTTAATATTGTAAACATCTAAATATTCATCAAGTTGTTCAGTTTTGTTATGAATTCCTAAATATATATCTGTAATGCCTAATCCTTGTAATCGAGATTTTACAGCTTTATTAGTACCTCCAGAAATAATACATACATTAAAACCCATGTCAACAGCTGTTTTTAATGCAAAACCATCTTTAGTATGCATTTTTCTTATCAATTCCCCATTTGGAAAAATGGTAACGGTCCCATCCGTTAAGACTCCATCAACATCAAAAATAAATGTTGTTATGTTAGGCATGATTTCTTTATAGCTTTTTTCCATTTTTTTTATTCATTTATTGAATTGATAATTGATTTGCTCATCAAAGTATATAATTTTTTTTGTTCGCCAGATAATTGTGAAACATGATTTAGTATGACTTTTTGATCTTTTCTTTTCGCAGGCCCAGTTTGTGCTTTCTCAGGATTTATTCTTTGTACTTTATTCGCTGTTTCTAAAATTAAAGGCTTTAAAATATCAAATGAAAAATTATTTTCATCACAAATGTCTTTAGCTATTTTAAACATTTGATTGCTAAAATTATTAGCAAAAACTGCTGCAATATGCAATTTTTCTCTTTGATTAGAATCAATTTCATAAACATTTTCACTAATAGATTGTGCCAAACTTTCTAATAGGTTAAAATCGCTTCTTTTTTCTACTTCTATTGCAATGGGAATACCTTTAAAATCTACTTTTTGATCTTTTGAAAAAGTTTGTAAGGGGTAAAATACACCTTTATTAGCTTTACAATGCAAAATGTTTAAAGGCATGCTTCCTGATGTATGTACTACCAAACCTTTTTTAAATGTTAATTGTTTTGAAAAATCAGCTATCGAGTCATCATTGATGGCAATTATATAAATATCTGCTTGTGCTAAATTATTTAGAGAATTCGTTGTAGGAATTTTTTGATTAAATTCTGAATCAATACTTGCATTTCTACTATAGTGTTGAACAAAATCAATATTTGTCGCAATATCAAATGCTTTAGCTAAATGAAAAGCTAGATTACCAGCACCAAGTAAAACTACTTTAATCATAAAACGAAGATAGCAATAGTTACTGATTGGTGAAAATTATTTAGTAAAGTAAATTAATTTCATTGATATTATCAAAACACTTAATATTATTGAAAAAAGTATGTTCTAAATCACCTTTATAAGTGGGTTTTGGTGAATTTTAATTACCATACTAAAAATTTCTATTGCCTAATACTTTCAATATTTCAATAGCATCTTCTACAATTTTCTTAATTTTATAATGAATAAAGAATATGTACAGTTAATTTCGATTTTTATTATTAATTAAAGATAAAATTGTAATGTAATATTTCTTTATATCATTGATTTTTTAACACCTATGCGCAAACTTTTTATATTCTCTTTTTTATTCTTTTGTTATATTTCAAGTTTTAGCCAAATTGTTGAAGGTAAGAATTATGATAATTTTAAAAGGATAGAATTTTTAATAGAGAATGATGTTTTTAATAGAACAGACCATTACTATACAAATGGTTTAATTATTAATTATTCGAACCCAACGTTTGCAAAATCATTTTTTTTTAAATTGTTTTCACCACCTAAAAATGTTCAATTTGATAGATACGGTATTGGGTTTTTACATAAAATGTATACCCCAATAGCTAAGAATAAAAAACCTAAGTTTGAAGAAGATAGACCTTTTGCATCCTATTTTTTATTTCATTTACATAAAGAAACTAGAAAAGAAGTTTCAAAAAGCAGTAATTATTTTCAAGTGGGTTTAGGTTTGCTAGGAACAGATACAAAAGGAAAAGAGTTGCAAAACTTGATTCATAAAATTCTTCCAGGAAACGATAAAGTATTAGGATGGGATACTCAAGTTAAAAATGAATTTCTTTTTGATATCCAATATACTTATGAAAAAGGAATATTTCATAATAATTATTTTGATTTTATTGCCTTAGGAAATATACAAGCAGGTACCTTAAGAGATAATTTAGGTATTGGAGCGAAGCTAAGATTTGGATGGAAACCTAATTATTATACCCAGTATATTTCTAAAGGAAGACGTTTAGGTGACGGAATATATATGTATTCTGATATTGAATGGAATAGTAGATGGGTACTCTATGATGCAACTTTATCTGGAGGTACTTTACATTCAAAGGATAATATTTTTGTTCTTTCATCCAATCAAATTAAAGATTTTGTTCATGAAGCTAGAATTAGTTTGAACTTTAGATATAAAAAATTTAAGCTTGGTTTTATGCAAACCGTTTTAAGTCCAGAATTTGATGTAGGTAAATCCCATCAATATGGCGGATTTTTGTTTCAAATCGAGTTTTAAAAACAAGACTGCTAGAAAATAAAACTTAATTATTTCCTAACAGTCTTCTTAACAAAATTACTTTATTAGCGATTCTTTCTTATTTCTGCTTGTGCTGCGGCCAATCTAGCTATAGGAACTCTATATGGTGAACAGCTAACATAATTCATACCTGTATTGTAACAAAACTCTACAGAACTAGGCTCACCACCATGTTCACCACAAATACCAACTTTTAAATTAGGTTTCACACTTCTACCTTTTTCAGTCCCCATTGTAACTAATTGTCCAACACCTTCTTGATCTAATACTTCAAACGGATCAACTGCTAAAATTCCTTTTTCAATATAAATTGGTAAGAATTTACCGGCATCATCACGAGAATAACCAAAGGCCATTTGAGTTAAATCGTTAGTTCCAAATGAGAAGAATTCAGCTTTTTGAGCTATTAGATCAGCTGTTAAAGCAGCTCTAGGAATTTCAATCATTGTTCCAACTAAATAATCTATGGAATCTTCTTTTTCTTCAAACACTTTGTTTGCAGTTGTTCTTATAATATTTTCTTGTTCAACAAATTCTGCTAAAGTTCCGATTAGTGGAACCATAATTTCAGGCTTTGCAACTATTCCTTTTGATTTTAGGTTTATAGCTGCTTCGATAATTGCTCTTGTTTGCATTTCAGTAATTTCTGGATAAGTATTACCTAATCTACAACCTCTATGACCCAACATTGGATTAAACTCTTCAAGCTCGGTAATTTTATTTTTTACAGCTTCTAAAGAAATATGCATTTCTTTTGCCAGTTCTTTTTGATGCGCTAATTGATGAGGAACAAATTCATGTAATGGAGGATCTAACAAGCGAACTGTAACAGGCAAGTCATGCATTGCTTCAAAAATACCTTCAAAATCACTTCTTTGCATAGGTAATAATTTGTCGAGTGCTTCTTTTCTTCCTTTTACTGTATCTGCCAGAATCATTTCACGAACAGCCTTAATTCGGTCAACTTCAAAGAACATATGTTCTGTTCTAGTTAAACCAATACCTTGAGCACCAAAACCCCGAGCAATTTTTGCATCTTTTGGAGTGTCGGCATTTGTTCTAACTTTCATTGAAGAAAACTTATTTGATAAGTCCATTATTTCAGCAAACTCACCACTCAATTCTGGTTCTATGGTGGCAACTTTACCTTCAATGATATTACCTGTTGAACCATTTAAAGATAACCAATCACCTTCATGATACTCTTTACCATCAACAGTTAGTGTTCTGTTTTTATAATTAATTTTTAATGCGCCAGCACCTGAAACACAGCATTTACCCATACCTCGTGCTACAACAGCAGCATGTGAAGTCATCCCTCCACGAGCGGTCAAAATACCTTTTGCAATATTCATCCCTTCTAGATCTTCAGGAGATGTTTCAATTCTTGTTAAAATCGTATTTTGATATTTATCGGCTTCATCAGCAAAGAAAATTAATTGCCCAGTTGCCGCACCTGGTGATGCCGGTAAACCTTGAGCGATTACATTTGCTTTTTTTAATGCTTTTGGATCAAAAACAGGGTGTAATAATTCATCTAATTTGTTTGGTTCAATTCTAAGAATTGCTTCTTTTTCGTCAATTAGTCCTTCTTTTAATAAATCCATTGCAATGTTAACCATTGCCTCTCCAGTTCGTTTACCATTTCTTGTTTGTAAGATCCAAAGTTTACCTTGTTCAATGGTAAATTCCATATCTTGCATATCCTTATAATGTTTTTCAAGAGTTTCTTGATAATCATTAAGTTCTGTATAAATTGAAGGCATTAATTCTTCTAGTGAAGGATACTCTTCTGTTCTTTCATTTTCATCAACTTTTGCCAATTCAGCCCAACGTTGTGAACCTAACTTTGTTATTTGCTGTGGAGTTCTAACACCAGCCACAACATCTTCACCTTGTGCATTGATTAAATATTCACCATTAAAAACGTTTTCTCCTGTTCCTGCATCTCGAGTAAAACATACTCCTGTACCTGATTTTGCACCCATATTACCATAAACCATGGCTTGAACATTTACAGCAGTACCCCAATCAGAAGGGTAACCATGCATGTTTCTATAATATATGGCTCTTTTCCCATTCCAGCTATCAAATACGGCTGTAACAGCTCCCCAAAGCTGATCCCATGGGTCGGTTGGAAAATCATGTCCTGTACGTTTTTTAACCGCTATTTTAAAATCATAAACCAAATCTTTTAAATCTTGAACAGTAAAATCCGTATCCAAAAGAATCTGTCTTTTATGCTTCAGATTTTCCATAATTTCTTCAAAAGGATCAATATCTTCTTTTGATTTAGGTTTCATGCCTAAAACAACACCACCATACATTTGTATAAAACGTCTATAAGAATCCCATGCAAATCTTTCGTTATTTGTTTTTTTTGCTAAACCATGAACTACATCTTCATTTAAACCTAGGTTTAAAACTGTGTCCATCATACCAGGCATTGAAACTCTAGCTCCTGATCGAACAGATATCAATAACGGATTCTCTCTATCACCATACATAGTTCCCATTATATTTTCTATATTCTCAATTGCTTCTTGAACACTCTCTTTAATACGTTCAACAACCGCATCTTTACCTAGAGAATTGTATTCTGTACAAACTTCAGTAGTAATTGTAAATCCAGGAGGAACTGGTATTCCAAGTAAGCTCATTTCAGCTAAATTAGCACCTTTTCCACCTAAAAGGTTTTTCATTTTACTATTACCATCTGCAGTTTTGTTCCCAAATTTGTATACACTAGATTTAATGTCTTGCATTATTTCCATGATTCTTTTCTATTTAAAATTAACAAGTAGTAAAATTACTTATCTTTTGTTGGATGATTAATGATATATATCAGCATCAAAAAAAAAAAAACCGATTATCAAATTTTGATAATCGGTTTAAATAAAAATATTTTATATCCTAAAAATTGTCCTGGAAAAATTTTAATAATCAGCACCTAAAAGTTGTCCACTTAATTGTAACAGACGTAATTCTGCAATTTTAGCAGCATATTTTGCTTTATTTAAGTTATTAACAGCATTAAGCAAATTTACTTGAGCCAATCTAAATTCAACCGAAATAATTTGCCCTAATTTAAATTGCTCTTCACTTCGTGAAAAATTTCTTTTATTGGTATCTACATTTTTTTGTTCTGCTTGTAAAATAAATAATGCATTTTGATAGGTTTCCCAAGCGTTGGCTACATTTCTTTCTAAATCTTGCTCAATTTGTTCTTTTTGAATTTCGCTATTATCAATGGCAATTTTTGCATTATCAACACGAGTTTTTGTTGAACCTCCATCAAAAATATTCCAGGTAAGATTAAGTCCAGCATTAATACCTTTTGAGGTTTGAGAAGCTAATGAAAAAGCATTACCATTATCAGTGTCTACATTTAAATTATTCCAACCATAAGCACCATTTACACCAATGACAGGCATCCAACCAGATTTATTAATTTTAAGATCATAATTACTCAATTCTACATTTTTATCAGCCTGTAAAAGAAGTACGTTATTTTCTTTTGCTGATTTTAACAAATTGTCATAGTTTAGATCAAGTACATAATTAACAATTGTATCGACTTCAAAATCAGTAGTTACACTTCTTCCTAAAACAACATTCAAATCCCTTTTGGCATTGCTCAATTCTCGGCTAATATTTAAAAGAGAAATACTGTCATTGTTTACATCAACCTCAGAGTTTAAAACATCTAATTGTGTATTTTGACCATATTCATAATTATATTTTTCACGTAGAGATCTGTCTTTAGAAATAGACAATGATTTACCTTGGTTTACCTCATTTTCTGTTAACCTTGCAACATCATAGTAAGAAGCTAACAATTGTAATAACGTATTTTCAACTACTTGACGTGCTTGTATTTCAGATAGATTATATATTTCTTGTAATTTTTTATAATTATACATTCTACCTAAACCGTCAAATAATAAATAATTAAGACCTACCGATGCATTATAGGTTTCTGTAACCGAATTTTGATTTTGAGTATGTCCATCTTGAAATTCATTTTCATTGTCTCTGTCTTGATAATTAGCTCCTCCATTTGCCGAAACAGTAGGTAAATAACCACTATTATAAATGCTTGAACTATTCTTGGCAGCATCTACATTGTTATTCGTCACCTTAATATCATAATTATTTTCTAATGCGATATCAACAGCCTCTTGTTTGGTCAATTTTTCTTGTGAAAAACCTATAAATGTGCTTAAATATAAGCTTAATACAATTACTTTATTAATATTCATCATTCTCTACTTTTAATTCTTTTACGGCTCTTGTTACTTCTTCTTTTGTAACTTTTTTACCTGTGATATACCATTTAAAAAACACCGTAATACTGTTACTTAGTGATAATAATAAAGGCAGCATTAACAAGGTTAAAAAAGTTGCAATTATAATTCCATAAGAAATTGAAATTGCCATTGGTTTTAAAAATTGTGCTTGTCTACTTTTTTCTAACATTAATGGAGCTAGCCCCGCAACAGTTGTAATAGAAGTCAAAAAGATTGCTCTAAAACGTGAAATACCTGCTTGCACTAAAGCTTCATCATACTTTAAACCTTCTTTTAAATTACTATTGAATTTACCAACAAGTACTAGGCCATCATTTACCATAATTCCTACTAAAGCAATAATACCTAACCAAGATAAAATATTAATAGGAAAACCGTGTATATAATGACCCCATACGATACCTATCAAACTAAATGGAACCATTATAATTAATAGTAAGGGTTGACTATATGATCTAAAAGTAAATGCGATAACCATATAGATCAATAAAATAATTATAGGTCCAACAATATTTACAGATTTTTTAGTTTTATCAGCATCTCTGTTTTGGCCCTCATAACTTGTTTTTACCGTTGGATATTTTGAAATAATTTCTGGCATGATACGGGTTTTGATATCATTCATTATTTCAACTTCACTATCGTCAACAGATTTTAAATCAGCATTAAGCTGAATTTCCCTTTGTCCGTTTAAGTGATTTATTGCAACTTCACCACGTTCTATTTCATAAGTTGCAATTTCGCTAAAAGGTATTTTATTTCCTGCTGGAGTAGAGATCCACATATCACTTAAATTCTTAATCGATGATCTATCCTTTCTGTTGTAACGTACCCAAACTTTAATTTCATCTTGTCCTCGTTGAAAACGTTGAGCCTGAAATCCAAAGAAACCGTATCGCACTTGACTCATAACAGATTGTAAGGATAAACCCAAGATATGTGCATTACTCTTTAATTTAATTCTAACTTCTTTGATTCCTGCCGGATCGTTATCAGTAACATCTTTTAGTTTTGAATTACTTTCCAATTCTTTTTTAAGTTCTGCTTTGGCAGCCTTTAATTCTTGGATATTATTCCCTAAAAGTGAAACAGCTACAGGGCTTCCCATAAAATTCATTCCTGAACCGTAAGTTAAGCTTTCATAACCGTAAATTTCCCCTGCTTTTTCGCTAATTGCGTTTGTAATATCAAGAGAAGGAAAATCTCTTAACTCACCCGGTAATAGGTTTATAGTTAAACTCGCTTTATTTGTTCCCGGACCAATACGTTTGATAATATTCTGAACTACTTGATGATGGTCTACTTGCTTAGATTCTGTAAATTCATCACTAACCAACCAAGCAGCTTCTTCAATTTGTGAAATGATAGAATCTGTAATTTTTTCATTAGTACCTTGAGGCATTGTTAAATTGATAGAAACTCTATCACTTGCCACTTTAGGGAAAAAGGATGTTTTAACTACCCCACTTGAAATACCACCGATGGAAAAAATAAGCATTGAAATAGGAATGGCAAAACCTAAAAATTTGTTTTTTAAGAAAAATCTAATATACGGAGCATAAAGTCGATCTCTTAAGAATTTTAAAAACTGATCTCCTTTTTGATTGATGGTATAAAACAATTTAAATATACCTGTTCTTTTTTTCTCTTTGCGAACCAATGCTTTTGAATGTGCTATATGTGCAGGTAAAATAATTAAGGCTTCAATTAATGAAACGGTTAATGTTAAAATTACCACAGTTGAAACCTCTTTAAAGAAATCGCCCATTCTACCATCTAAAAAGTAAAAAGTTGAAAAAGCCAACATGGTAGTTAAAATAGCTGAAACGATAGGTGGTATTACTTCCATAGTCCCGTCAATGGCTGCTCTTATTGGAGTTTTTCCTTTTTCGTAATGCTGGTAAATATTTTCACCAATAACAATACCATCATCTACCAAAATACCAATAACGATAATCATTCCGAAAAGGGATAAAACATTAATGGTTACTCCTAATTGTGCTGCAAAAATAAACATACCAAAAAAGGCAATTGGTAAACCTGCTGCTACCCAAAATGCCAATCTTATATTTAAAAATATTGCTAAAAACAATAAGACTAAAAGCATACCGATTACCGCATTCTCAGTCAATAATTTTGTTCTTTGTTTTAAAGTAATTGATCTATCACTTGCAATATTTAGCTCAACATTATCGTGTTGTTCATTAAAGGTTTTAATATATGCCTTTATGGCGTCTGCTGATACAAGTAAATCCTCATTATTGGTATTGTTTACTTGAATATTGATAGCAGTTTCTCCATTATAAAAAATTCTATCTGGGTTTTCATTCCAAACATCTTTAACATCAGCAACATCCTTTAGATAAATAATATTACCAGTTTTATCAGCTTTTACAATAATAAAACTCAATTCATCTCCATAATACTGACGATTTTTTGCACGAATTAAATAATCTTCGGCCTCTGTTTTGATGTTACCACCAGTAATTAAAAGGTTAGATTGTTTTACGGCATTTGCAACATCAGCAAATGTCAAATCATAAGCTCTAAGATCAATTTCTCGAACGGCAATTTCAATTTCTTCCAAAGGAAATCCGGTTAAGAAAACCTGTGAAATACCTTTCATGGCTCTTAGATCATTCTCAACATTTCTTGCATACTGTTTTAAAGTAGTTAAAGGAATATTTGTTCCACTTAAAGTGAAATTAATGGTTGGTGTGGTATTTTCAACCTTAGCAATTACGGCTGGTTCCATGCCTACAGGAAATGAAGGAACTCTATCCACAGCATTTTTAACATCGGCTAAAACAACATCAATATTTTTATCTAATTCAATTTCAACATTGATAGAAGCTGAATTTTCACGTGATACGGATGTTACTCTGTCAATACCAACAACACCTTTTAAATTGTCTTCAATTTTTAAAACTACACCTTCTTCCATTTCTTCAGGAGAGGCACCCGGATAAAAAAGACTGATGGTAATATTTTTAGAATCTGTAAGTGGGAAAAATGATGATTTCATCGATTTCGCACCGAGGTAACCAAATACAATAAAGGCTATTATAATTACATTTACAGCAACTGGATATTTTATAAAATAGGTTATTATTTTTTTCATGGTTGAGCTTTTAAGCGAAAATTATGAATTACTTTTCTTTTTTATTTTCATTAAAAACTTTAACGAGCATTCCTTCATATGCACCAGGAACATTTTTTGACAAAACCTTTGTGCCATTTTCTAAACCTTTAATTACAACCGTTTTATCTTTAAAATAAACAGGGTTCACTTTTATCAATTCCAAAATAGAATCTTTATAAACAAATACACTTTCATTATTGATCAATAATTTTCTAGGCATTTCGTAAGCATTTTTTTCTTTTTTCGCAACTAGATTTGCTTCTAAATACATACCTTCTTTTAGATTTTTTCCTGCTACTTGTATAAATGCTTTAACTGTTTGCGAAGCTTGATCTACTTTTCCGTTGACACGAATTACTTTACCGTTCCAGGTTTTTGAATTATCTAAGTTTTGTAACTTAACAGTATTACCTTTTTGTAGTAGATCAATATAATTTGCGTTGATGGCAACTTCCATTTCATAAACACTCGGGTTGATAAATTCTCCTAATTTTTGACCTTGACGAACCAAAGAACCCGGGTTTACTATAGCATCTGTTAAAATGCCATTATAAGGTGCGCGGATGATATATTTATTCAAACGTACCTCCATATTCTTTACATTATAATAACTTGTATAAATATTTCTACCAGAAATAAAGAATTTTTCCTTTTCAGAATTCATTTCAGGTAGAGTAGGAGTGGTTTTATTAAAATCAAAACTTGATAAATAAGCTTGCCACTTATCATATTCATTTGGATAATCTAAACGAATATCTGGCATAATAGAAGTAATAGCATTGTATAAATTACTTTTTTGTGCTTGAAGATTTGCATAATGTTCTTCGTTGTTAATACGTAAAATTGTCTCTCCTTTTCTATACGAAGTACCAGCTTTAAATTCTTTTGAAGTAGTTTGTAAAACTCCTTGAACTTCACTAAAAATCTCAATTTTATTTTTAGCTACTAAATTACCATTGGCGCTAATAGTTATGGGTATATCTTTATTTTTAACATTATCTATAAAAACAGTTTTAACAATTTTTTTTGCCTTACGCTCAGGTCTTTGATTATTGGCAATCATAGTTTTAACTATTAAAAACGAACCAATTAATAATACAATACCTAATGCAATACTTATATACTTTCTCATTTTAATTATTTAGTATAGTTTAATTTTTGTTGATATTATTTTGAATTTGATCCAGCACTTCAATGGTTGTTGCCAAATCTTTTTGATTGATATTTTCTTGAAGGTTACTCATCAATTTTTTTAAAACAGGTAATGATGTCAAATATGTTTTTTTACCTAATTCGCTTAAATGAATATGATTGATTCTTTTATCTTCTTTTGAAAGTTTTCTAAACACCAGATTCTTTTTTTCCATAGTATTTATAAGTCTCGTCAAAGATGTTTTTGAACGATTGGTGATAAGAGCCAAGTCATTTTGAGTTTGACCATTTTTATCATTTAATTTTTTCAAAACGATCCATTGTTCTTTAGACAGATCAATTCCATTTTCATGAAAAGTATCTATAAAATAATAGCCGGCTAATTTTGCTGTTTTACCTAAACAAGGAAGAACAGTTTTATCAAATTTTACCTTTTTATACATGTATCATACTTTTTTTTAGCGAGTGCAAATATAATATAAATTATGAATTAGTTGCAGATGCAACTATGTTAATTTTATCTTAAAAGGATAATAATTTTTTGTTTATTAGAAGCTTAATATTTTTGGAAATAAATAAGTATTTTTTTTGTAGAACAAAAAAAGAGGAGCTATTATGCTCCTCTTAAAAATTATGTTAAAAAAAAATTACTCAGCTAAAGTTCTCATATAATTAACAATAAGCCATCTATCTTCATCATCCGGCATTTTTTTAGTGTATTCTGGCATATCATCTCTACCAATAGTAGTTTTGTAAAATAATGCGCCATCAGATTGTGCCTGAAATTCTTCAGAAGAAAAATCACCTAGATCACCTTCAACTTCATCTGCTTTTGAACCATCACCATAGCCTTCTTTACCATGACATGATTTACAATGCTTGCTGTATAATGATTTGCCTATTTTTAGATCTACTTTTGGATCTGTGGGATTTTTCATATTTTCATATTTGTCGGGAACTTTCCATTCATCTTGTATAAAAGAAGTGAAAGAAAATAATACTAAAGATAATACCCCGATAACCGTTAAAATTTTAAATGTTTTCATAATGTTTAAATTTATGATTTTGATAGTTTAAATAAATTAATGAATAAATATACAATTATTCCCCAAATTCCAAATATTAGTAAATTTGGGAATATTAATAAAAATATTGGTGTTTTGTTTCTTGGCGACCACATGGTTCTTTGGTCAAAAGTAGATTCATCTATAATTACTTTTCCAATGGGAGCCTTAACTATTGCTTTTACAGTACCGTAATCATCACTTTCATTTAATACTACCTCTAAAGCTAAATTTCCATCAACACCGGGAATTCCTTCTTCAATAGGTACTAGAATACTTCCTTCATCATCGGTATTGTTAAATTCTTTACCAATTCTTAAGGGGTTAAACAATCGTTGAACCTGTACGGTTAATGATTCATCTACTATTGGGCTTTTTGCTTTACTGTCAAAAAGAGTTGCTGTAATATAGTTAATACTGTCTTTTGTAATAATTTTGGCTTCAATAATTGCATCTTTAAAACTGATACTTTTTTTAGCTTTTTTGTACGAATCGTTTCCTTTGAAGGATACCAGAATATTATAGGTATTTGATGAATCAGGTCTTATTTCATTAAAATTCTTTAAAATAAACCTACTTTCACCATTCATATTGGTAGTAGTTTTACCCAACTTTATTTTATCATCTTCCAGTTCATTATAAAGAGTTAATTCTATATTTGACACTTTGATATTTTTCTTTTTTATTTTAGAAGAAGCTTTAATATCAAAATAAACCTCACCATCCATTATTTTTACATATTGAACATTTATTCTAAGCTTATGTTGTTTTACTTTTTGTGCGTACAAACTGTTTGAAAAAGTATTCAATATAAATACACTGAATACATAAAGAAAAATAAAGCGAATATTTATTTGATTTTTACTCATAAAATAACTATTAGTTTTATGGTGTTCGTGATTTTTCCTTGAAAAGCTCATGATTCAGTGATTTTATTGGTTCTTAACAATTTATGTTCATCTGTAGTTCGCTGAATAGGAATGATTGGTAAATAACGAAACAATAAGGTTATAATTAATAAAGCCATGGCTAAAGTAGCACCGGTTATTAACCATTCGTGAATACTTGGAAAATAATGATGCCAAGATTCAGGTACACCTTGAATAGGTAAGAACGGATGCAATAGAGTAGGTGTTACAATAATATATCTTTTCCACCAGGAACCTAAAACTACAAGTATTGCTATAATAAACATAGGTAATGGTTTTCTACCCTTTTTAAACATTAAAACCACAATTGGTATAATTAAACCTCCAATGATAACGAACCAAAATAAAGGGGCATATTGCCCGAAGAACAATAGATTTAAATGGGCCTCTTCTTCTACACTGGCTGTAAATGCCGGAATCAAATATTCATTAATATTAAAATAAAGATAGATCAAACAAGCCAAAACCAACAATCTTCCCATTTTATCAAAATGCATGTCTGTAATGTAATCTTCTAATTTATAAGATTTTCTAATAATATATACCACAGCAATTAAAGCTCCTACACCTGCAACAAAAGCTCCAGAAATAAAATATGCCCCCATATTTGTACTGCTCCATCCAATTCTATAGGTTGTTGAAAATAACCAGGCATCTACAGTTTGTAAAATAAAACCAACAGGAATTATTAAATAAGCAATTATTTTAATCGATTTGGATTGTATCGCTTTTTGAGCAGTACTGCCCGTCCAATTCAATGAAAATGTACCATACCATTTACTTAGTTTGGGTTTAGTTTTTTTATAATAATTTTTAAGTATGGCCAGATCAGGGATTAATGGAAAGTAAAGCAAAAGAAAGCTTAGAACTATATACGTTGGAATAATAATTACATCCCATGTAATTGGTGATTGTAACCTTGCATGAATAAATAAATTCAGTAATCTATCAGGTCGAGCCATATCTATCATAATAGTGATACCAGCCATGATAATACATGCTAATGATATTACTTCAGCTATTCTAACTAAGGGTGTTCTCCACTCTTTATGGGTTAACCTTAAAAATGCTACGATAACTGTTCCAACAAAACTAGTAGCGACAAAAAACACAAAATTAGAAATATAAATACCCCAAAGTGCATAGTCTCGCATATTAGTAACAATCTGTCCTTTAATAAGTTGATCAATATAGGCGATAATACCGGCTATAATAACTATAATAAGTAAGGTGGTCCATGCTACACCCAGTTTATTGAATTTTCTAGGAGTTAAATCATTTATTATTTGTTCTTTGGTTTTCATAATTATTCAGGTTTTTCAACAGATTGGAATTCAGTGAAATTTTCTAAACCATCTTCAAAGTCTACCAGTCTATCTGTAGGAGGTAAGTAGTAAACACTTGGTTCTGTTCCTAAGCTTTCCAGTAATCTATAGCCCGCTTTGTCTTCTAATAATTTACCTAATCTTAAAGTTTCATCTCCATTAGTAACCGTATCTTCATACTTATTTCCAAAGTAAAATACTCCATTCGGACATGCTGTTACACAATGCGGTAATTCACCATTATCTACAGCATGGGGACAAAAATCACATTTATCTACAGTTCCTTTTACGCTTGGAACACCTCCGTGGTCAGGTGATGATGCCATATGTCCGTGTTGTTCCATATCCATATTTAAAGTAATTTCACCCTGATCAGGTTCGCTCCAATTAAAAACTCTTGTAGAGTAAGGACAAGCAGCCATGCAAAAACGACAACCAATACAGCGTGTATTATCAATTAAAACCAATCCATCTCTTCTTTTAAAGGTAGCATCAACGGGACAAACCGTTACACATGCTGGTTGATCACAATGCTGGCAAGTAGTTGGCATCCAATAAGGTGCAGTATCTTTAGACTCCTGCATTTTGTAAATTTTAACCCAGGCATTATCACCAGTAATATAATGATGTTTGTTACATGCACTTTGACAACTTAATGCATTTTTACATTTTGCAAGATCTACAACCATTACAAATTTTCGATTAGGTAAACCTTCTCTAACATTGTATTTTTTGTCATGACCTGAAGAGTGTTCCATTTCCATAACTTCTGAGGAATCCACTTGAATTAAAGTTCCATCCGTAGTCATTAATTCCATTTTATCGTGAGAATCGCCATCAGGTTTCGCATTTAGTTTAGATGCAATTTTTGATAATCCAATCCCACTGATTGCGGTAACTATCCCCAATTTAAGCCCTTTATCAAGAAATTTACGTCTTGAACTTTTGTTATTACTCTCCATAATTAGTACTTGTTAAAATGAAATTAGATCTTTTTACCCAACCAGTTAAGAAATGAGCTGTTACTAAGATTTTTTTTGATAATTTTTGATTTTTTCAGGGTGCTAACTCTTACTTTTACTGCAGTTCCGTCAGGTTTTAATAAAGTTTGATACTCTTCTTTTTCTTCAGAGGGTACTAAATCAGTATTCTTTGAATTGCCAAAACCCAGAAAAGGAATTAGTAAACTACTTCCTAAAATTGGCAGTACACCACGTCTTGAAATTCTATTTTCTTTTCTAGATTTATTTTGCATTTATTAATTTTTTTTTAACAGTAAAACAAAATTTGTTTTTATATTTTGTTTTACTGTTTTTATTAACTCAAATTAAAAATTATAGATTCTAGTGATTGTAAATCCTAACAATATATCACCATCAAAGAAATCATTAGTATTATACATATAATTTTTTTGTGGTATAATTCCATTATAGTTGGCTATAAATACTTGAAATGCATGTGCTGAGGTTCCAAATTCAACACCAAAACTTAACCCAGGATGTGGATTGTATTTTGTAAATGCAGTTAATGGCTGACTGTAATCTACCAATAAAGCCGTATTTGGTGTTATTTTATAACGTGCACCTAATGAAAAAGCAACCATGTCATTTCTAACATAAGGATCAACTACATTATAATGAGAAAGACTTATTGTTGCTTGGGCAGAAAACTCAGGACTAAATCTTCTGGCTACTATCAATTGATTAAAAAATGACCAACGATCTGCAACAGAATAAGGAAAATATCCTTGGTTTTCAGAACGTGCATCAACAGTCCAATTACCAAAATAACTTAGACTAACAGGCATTTTATTAGAACGAGTTTGTCTTAGTATTGCGACTTTAGCATTAAAGTCTAATAGTCTGTCAAATTTGGTTGTACCAAACCCTAAAGTTACTCTTTCGTGAACACCATAAGCTACGCCAAGTCTTATATTTGAACTTCCCCAAATCCCTGCCATATCATTATTGTCAAAATTTATTAAGCCAAATCTGTGATTCATTTGAGCCTCAAAGGCCTTTTTACTTAGAACAACATTGGTTGGGTTATCAATAATAAAAGAACTTTCAAATGCTGCGCGTTCGAGTTTTTCTTTTACTATAGTGTCATTTTCTTTTTTTACATTATCTTCTTGAGCAATTCCAATAAGAGGCAGCATCAAAAAAACAAAAAGTAATATTAAATAATTTTTCATGTCTATTTTCTTAAAGGTTAATTATTCTTTGCTCCTTGATTTATCCATGCTTTTACAAGATCATTTTTAGAATCAGGCCATTTTGACCCTGGCGGCATTAATGACACTCCATCTATTCCTAAAAGAGATTTGTATAAAATACTTGCATCTGCATCATTTGGTATTACATATCCATTTAATAAGCTATCGTAAGAAAACTCATCACGTAGATCTGGTGGTTCATTACCATTATGGCATCCAACACATTGAACCCACAAAGGCATGATATCATTTTGATAGGATACTTCTTCATCAGGATCAATAGGATCCAGATCTTCTGGAAAAGCATCGTAATAACAGGAGTTTAAAAACAAACCCATGCTAATTAGTATTAAAATTTTAAATAAACTTTTCATATTTAAGGCTTTAAATTAATAATCTTAGATTTCTTAAGGAAAGTACAGAGTATATCTGCACTTTCCATTAAACTGATTATTATTCTATTTTCATGGTTAAGAAGTTTGTTTGACCGTGACCAATAGCAGCATTGTTAAAAATTGCTAAACCAAAAGACATTTCTTCACCAACTACAAAAACTGCATCTGTAGGATCTCCTGTATTTAATAATCTTCTAATTTCTAGTTGCCATCCAGAGCCTGTATGAGTAGATCTAACTTGTACTTCAGATCTTCTATCATTTCCTTGACCACCTGGATTAATTATTATACTTGGCATTCTTTTGCTTCCAAATCCTTGAGAGTAATCAGGGTTTCCATTAGGGTCAAGTAATGTATTATCTGCTAAAGTTAATACGCCATTGGCAGCTACACCTGTAACAGCAACCGCAGTTCCATTATCAATTTCAGATTGTGCTATCCAATAGTAATTTTCTTTATTTGGAATAACATATTTAGGTCCGCTTAAAGTAGTTGTTTCATCTGTAAATTTCATACCAGTACTATATGGTGAAGTTCCCTCATCATTTTTTCTTCCGTTAGCTGAAGCCATACCTTCATCGTCTTCCCATTGAACAAAACCATCATCACAAGCTTGTGCTAATGCATGTCTGTCACGTTTCCAGTGCCAAAAATCGGTCAATTCACCTTCATTTTTCATATAGTGTCTGGTAACTTTTTCGCCTGGTTGAGGATCTGCTAAATTAGTATGACAAGTAACTGTACAAGTACCTCCTGCAAAACCTTCAGGATTACCAATAGGGAACATAAAACCAAATTTATCTTCATAAAATTTATCATTTTTATGATTGGCATATTTGTTTTCTTGTTGCCATTTTTTTGATACAGGATTAAAATACCATGATTGTCTGTCTCTACTATCAGTATCATCTTCCCATTCAAATAATAAGTAGAGGTATTCATCATCGTGTCCTCCTCTTAAAGAGTAGCTGTAACTTTCACCTGTATAAGGGTCCATTAAGTCTGTAGGTTCTAATGATGTATCGCCGTTACTTGAACCATTTAAAGTAATTTCTCTATCTCCTGCTCCAGAAACAGACGCTCTATTTATAAGAGGTCTTGCTTCTTTCCACACATCATCAATTTCCCCATCAAAATTAGGTGCGGTTGAGAATTTTTTAACTAATAAAACATCTGAACTTTGTCCAATCTCATCACCAGGGTCGATTGGAGAACATTCAGGTTCATCATCATGAGTACATTGTATGAAGATGAAACTAGTTGATAAAATAATTAAGAATCCAATAAATTTTATTTTTTTCATGATAATTTAATTTAGATATTTATAAACTTTAAGTAAAGTTAAGTACAAGAAAAGGATAGGATAATGACAAAAATCAGTATTTGTAAAATTTTATATATCTGATATACAAGGTGGTATATATATATTGTGATTTTAGACATATAAATATATAATATAGAAAGGAATATTTGTTACATATAGATGTAATAGTAATTACATATCAATGTGATCATGTAATAACGCTATTCAAAAAAACAACTATTAGATCAAAAATAATAAGTTAGAATTGTATGTTATTTTTATTGAAATAAAAAAAATTGCTTTAAAATTACTAACTTCGCCAGGCTAAAAAACAATCAAAAAATCAATCATGAAAAAAATAGTTAACGCATTATTTTCCACAAGATTAACAGCAATGTTGTTTATTGTATTTGCAACTTCTATGGCAATAGCTACCTTTATTGAAAATGATTATGGAACACAAACAGCGAAGGCTTTAGTATACAATGCATGGTGGTTTGAATTGATTTTGGTTTTGTTCATGGTAAATTTTATCGGGAATATTAAAAAATACAGACTTCTTCGTAAAGAAAAACTTTCGGTTTTGTTATTTCACTTATCCTTTGTATTAATTATTGCCGGAGCTGCTATAACTCGTTATATTAGTTTTGAGGGAATAATGCCTATATATGAAGGAGAAACTACCGACCTGATGTTATCTGATAAAGCATTTTTTAAAGTGCATATTGATGATGATAAAGATCAAAAAAAACCATTAAATAAACATTATTTATTTGCAAAAAAAAATGATAATGAAAAAGGTTTTATAGCCAGCACTGCTAAGTTTTTAGATTTTATAAGAGGAGGTAATGATTTTAAGATTCAAACGGACTTTAAGGAAAAACCTATAACTATTAAATATGTAAATTATATTGCCAATGCCTATGAGAAATTTGAACAGAGTGAAACAGGGGATGAATTTTTAAAAATAGTTGAATCAAGCGGAGGTGGTCGTCACGAACACTATATTAAAGCTGGTGAGACTTTAAATGTGCATAATTCTTTAATCTCATTTGAAAACCCTACTAAAGGAGCAATCAATATTTTTGTAGAAAATGATACTTTAAGATTAAACTCACCTAATACAGGAACTTATATGACCATGATAACGAGAGAAAGAACTAAGGTTTCTAAAGATTCTACTCAAGTTTTTCATTTACGTTCATTGTACCAATTAGGACCATTACAATTCGTAATCCCTGAAGCAGCTGTTATGGGTAAAATGCATATGGTTTCTGGTACCAAAGAAGAGCACCCAAGAGATCTATTAGAAGTAGAAGTTATTACTGAAAATGAAAAACAGAATATTATTGTATATGGTAATAGTTTGAATACAGCAGCACCTGTTATTTTTTCACAAGATGGATTAAATTTAAGATTGAGTTATGGCTCAAAACAAGTAAAACTTCCGTTTTCAATAAAATTACGAGATTTTCAATTAGAAAGATATCCAGGTTCTATGAGCCCAAAATCTTATGCCAGTGAAATCACAGTTGTAGATAAAGAAAAAGTTTTTGATTTCCGAATTTTTATGAACCATGTTTTAGACCATAAAGGTTATCGATTCTTCCAGTCTAGTTATAATGACCAAGGAGAAATCGAACAAACCTTTTTATCTGTTAATCATGATAGTATTGGTACTTGGACTACCTATTTGGGATATACCTTATTATTTTTAGGTTTAATTATGACATTGATGGTAAAAAATACGCGCTTTTCATTTTTAAGAAAAAACCTTGAAAAAATTAAGAAAAAGAAAGCAAGATTGACAATATTTATTTTCTTAATAAGTCTTTCTTCATTTGCGCAAAACAACCATGATAAGCAATACAAAACCATAGATTCATTAATAACATCACAAAAAGTAAGTGTAGAGCACGCCGAGCGTTTTGGTGAGTTGGTAATACAAGATGAAGGTGGTAGAATGAAACCTGTAAATACTTTTGCTTCCGAGTTACTTCGTAAAGTTAGTAAAAAAGATACTTATCAAGATTTTGATGCCAATCAGGTATTGGTTTCTTTAATTACTAATCCAAGAGCATGGTATTTTGTGCCTTTTGTATATATTAAAAAAGACAATACCAAAGTTAGAGATTTGATTGGTATACCACACGATCAAAAATATGCTCGTTTTTCTGATCTGTTTTCTGAAAAAGGGGAATATAAATTAACTGTAGAAGTATCAAAGGCACACAAAAAGAAAATTAAGAATAAATACGAAGAGAGTGTTTTAAATATTGATGGTCGTGCCAATTTATTATTTGGTGCTTTAGAAGGTGGACTTTTTAAATTTTTCCCTTTAGCTGGTAGTGCTAATAATAAATGGTATGCATTTCCTCACGTCGGTAAAGCCGGATTTAAAGGTGGAGATTCTTTATATGTAAGTAAAATAATTCCGCTTTATGCTCAATCTATTGCTCACGCTACCGATACAAATGATTATGCTAAGGCTAATGAGTTGCTAGATAGTTTGCATAAATATCAAAGAAAGTTTGGTGAAGAGGTTATTCCTTCTGAAAAGAAAATTAAACTAGAATTATTTTATAATAAATATGACATTTTTAAAGGTCTGTTTTGGAAATATATGTTAGCCAGTTTATTGATGTTTATTGTGGTGATTATCAATATATTTAATGATAATAAATTAGTTAAAACCTTAATAAAATTAAGCGCTTTTATAATTGGTTTATTATTTGTTTATCATACAATAGGTTTAGGAATTCGTTGGTATATTTCAGGTCATGCACCATGGAGTAATGGTTACGAATCTATGATCTATGTGTCCTGGGCAACTATGTTGTTTGGATTAATTTTAGGAAGAAAATCAGCATTAACTTTAGCAGCAACAACTTTTGTAACATCCATGTTGTTGATGGTGGCACATTGGAATTGGATGGATCCTTCAATAGGAAATTTAGTACCTGTATTAGATTCATACTGGTTGATGGTTCATGTTGCCATAATTGTTGCAAGTTATGGTCCGTTTACCATTAGTATGATCTTGGGTATGATTGCTTTGATTCTCTATTCCGTTACAACCCAAAAGAATAAAGAAAAAATAAAATTAGCTATTAATGAAATTACAACTATAAACGAAATGTCATTAACTATAGGTTTGGTTTTGTTAGTTATCGGAAACTTTTTAGGAGGTATTTGGGCCAACGAAAGTTGGGGTAGATATTGGGGCTGGGATCCAAAAGAAACATGGGCATTAATTAGTATTATGGTGTATTCTTTTGTTTTACATATGCGATTGATACCTGGTTTAAAAAGTAAGTACACCTTTAATATGGTAACTGTTTTTGCTTTTACTTCTATATTAATGACTTATTTAGGTGTTAACCACTTATTATCCGGTTTACACTCGTATGCTCAAGGCGAATCAGCGGCTATACCAAATCAAATTTGGGGTTGGTTAGTGATTTCAATAATTTTGAGTGTTCTGGGCTATTTTAGGTTTAAAAAATATTATAAGAAATAAAAATACTATACTAATTAACAGCAAAAAAATAAAAAGAATGATGTCAATAAAAACAATTACAATATTAATTTTATCCGTATTTTTATCGAATAATATGAACGCACAAGAAAATATTTACCAATTTAAAGTGACCGATTTATATGGAGATTCTTTTGATTTTTCAAAATTGAAAGGAAAAAAAATCATGATTGTAAATACAGCTTCTAAATGTGGAAATACACCACAATATGAAAACCTTCAAAAATTGTATGATACTTATAAAGATCAAAATTTTGTAATTATTGGTTTTCCTGCTAATAATTTTGGGAAACAAGAACCAGGTTCTGATCAAGAAATTGCAGCATTTTGTAAAGAAAATTATGGAGTTACGTTTCCTATGATGTCAAAAATATCAGTTAAAGGAAATGATATGCATGAAGTGTATCAATTCTTAACTCAAAAATCTAAAAATGGTTTGGAAGATTCAGAAGTGAAATGGAATTTTCAAAAGTACTTACTTGATGAAAAGGGAGAGCTGGTTAAAGTAATCGCTCCAAAAACTTTACCTACCGAGTCGGGTATTATTGAATGGATAGATAGTGAATAGTACTAAAAACTGTACTCGTGATATTTTTCAAACTCTTTTATTTATTTTGTTTAGATGTATCCATGAAAAAGAGGTGTGAACAATAAAATGTGAACTCTTTTCTGTTTTCTCTTTTCTCCTTTCTGATTTTTCTATATTTTTAAAATCTTAATTTCAAATCATAGATAATTTATTTTATTGACGTCATATTACCCATTCCGCTGCAAAAGCTATTTACTTATCGAATAACCGAGGCAGAAGCAAATTATTTAAGACCAGGAATGAGAGTAGTTGTTCCTTTTGGGAAGACCAAATTATTTACCGCATTAGTTTATAAAATTCATCAAAATGAACCTACTTCTTATATAGCAAAAGAAATTCATCAGATTTTAGATGAAGAACCAATTATAACAAAGGATCAGCTAGAGCATTGGAAATGGATCTCTGATTATTATATGTGCTCTTTAGGAGATGTAATGAGAGCAGCAATACCAAATGCACTATTGTTAGAAAGTGAAACCTTAGTTATAAAGAATGAAAAGTTTGAAGAAGAAGAGATTCTAAATGATGATGAATATTTAATTTTTGAAGCCTTACAACAGCAGTCTGTTTTAAAAATTCAAGAAATAAGTAAAATATTAAACAAAAAGAACGTACTTCCTGTAATAGAAAAGTTAATTGAAAAAGGAGTTTTAGTATTAAAAGAAGAGTTATTTCAACAATACAAGCCTAAGTTAATCAAGTACATTCGTTTAAATGAAAAATATAAACAAGAAAAAAACCTTAATGAATTATTAAAGAAATTTGAACGGGCTAAAAAACAAAGAGAAGTAATTCTAAACTATTTTTCTAAAAGCGCTAGTAGTCAAAAACCTATTGTAGAAAAAGAATTAAGAGAATCTACAAAAG
>Ga0209633_10000429_pt1 | contig 49421 bp, 36 predicted proteins | sample Cruoilmetagenom1_FD_187290 | JGI IMG/M metagenome (GOLD analysis project Ga0209633, IMG submission 187290) | Oil polluted marine microbial communities from Coal Oil Point, Santa Barbara, California, USA - Sample 1 (SPAdes) (version 2) | ecosystem: Environmental > Aquatic > Marine > Oil seeps ... | reverse complement strand
CAGTCCAAAATACATGTTTCATTAACATAATTAGAAAATTGTTCTACATGGTTATACCCAAACATCCAAGAAAAAGTATCTGAAAACAAAATGAAGTTGCTATTTTTACTAATATTAGATAACACTTCGCTTTTAAAGGGAAGCCCCTGAATCAAATCATCGATCTTACAACCATGCCACATCATATTTCTACTCCTAATAAAACTTTTCTCAAAGGTCGTTCGATACATGAGTTCATAATAATCTAACACTGCTGTAATTGAGTAGTTATAATAATACTCAAAATAGAAAATCATTCTCAGTTTTACAAAAATGTAATGTCAGTCCAAGCAAAACACATAGTGGTGTAGTAATCAACTCGTCCGTCTCAATTTATCAACCTCTGATGGGATTAAAATGTTTACTAATTGATGGACAAAATGGAAGAAATATAATAGTTATAGAAGCAACTAAATGTAAAATAGGTAATTCGTATATTTTTCGCGATTATATAAACCTACTTTAAAAAGGGGGAAATTTAGTCACTCAACTTCTTAATTCTTTATTCTAAATTCTAACTTCTTATTTATCTTCTCTTCGGCCTATATAAATGTGTAGCTTGCCCGAAAAACACCTCTGCACTTTCCATCATCGTTTCCGATAAAGTTGGATGAGCATGTATCGTAAGAGCAACATCTTGTGCTAAAGCAGCCATTTCAATTGCCAGAGTTCCCTCTGCAATTAATTCGCCTGCACCCGGACCAACAATCCCGACACCTAAAACTCTTTCCGTTTCCGGATCAATGATTAATTTAGTTAATCCATCATTCCTATCCATTGTTCTTGCTCTTCCGCTGGCCGCCCATGGGAATCTTGTTACACTAACTTTAATTCCCTTCTCTTTTGCTTCGGTTTCCGTTAATCCAGCCCAGGCTACCTCCGGATCTGTATAAACAACACCCGGAATTGCAGCAGGCTCAAATGCAACTTTATGTCCGGCTATCGCTTCCACAGCTACTTTACCTTCCGCAGAAGCTTTATGCGCTAACATAGGCCCTTCGGTTATATCTCCAATTGCATAGATATTTTCATCAAATGTTTGGCATTTTTGATCGGTCTGAACAAATCCTCTTTCACTAACTTCAATTTTTGTGTTTTCTAAACCCAAGCCTTTTGATACGGGAGTTCTCCCAATTGAAATTAAAGCTTTATCAAACTCAAGTTCACTTTCTTCTAAGTTTTCACCTTCAAGCTGCACTTTGATAACTTTTCCGGTATCCTCTAATTTTGCAACCTTTGTTTTAAGAAGAATTTTTTCAAATCTTGGCTCAATACTTTTCTGGAATACATTTACCAAATCCTTATCCGCACCGGGCAAAAGAGCCGGTAATAATTCCACAACTGTTACTTTACTGCCCAAAGCTGCATAAACCGATCCCAATTCCATTCCGATGATACCACCCCCAACAACTAATAATCTTTCGGGTACATCTTTTAATTCAAGGGCATCAGTAGAATCCATTACTCTTGGTGAATCAATTGATAATCCGGGAATAATTGTTGGAATAGAGCCTGTAGCCAGAATTGCTTTTTCAAAAATTAATTCTTCCTCTCCACCTTCAACTTTTTCAATTTTTAACTGATTTGAACTTACAAAGCTGGCTTTCCCTTGAATATAATTTATTTTTCGCTGTTTTACTAATTGTCCGGTTCCGCCTGTATTTGCTGCTACCACTTCTTCCTTAAAAGATCTTAATTTATCCAAATCAATTTTAGGAGTTCCAAAATCAATACCCCAATTGGGAGCTTCTTTGGCTTCGTTTAATAATTTAACAACATGTAAATATGCTTTTGATGGAATACATCCCCAATAAAGGCAGGTACCACCAGGATTTTTGTTTAAATCAATTAATGTAACTTCCATTCCCATGTCTGCTGCTAAAAATGCAGCCGTATATCCACCAGGTCCACCGCCGATAACTGCTAATTGCGTTTTACTGCTCATTAATTTTCTCCGAAATTTTCTTTTGTCATTCTGAACGAATTTATCTGCCGAAGGCATGAGTGAAGAATCTCTTTTTCAAATATTTCGCTTCACTCAACCTGTCTACCGCCAGGTAAATATGACCTCAATTTTTTAAGGGTTCCCACCATACTTAGCGGGATATTATATATACATTAAATAAGATTCTCACGTCGTTCGGTAAATGCCGAACTCCTCAGAATGACAGGTCCTATACTTACTCAAATACTTTGTCATCTCTAAGAAAGAATAACTGAGAGATCTTTTAGACCAAAAAAATACAATTTCAACCCTCGACTAAGTTCATCTTGAGCGAAGTCGAAAGGCTCGGGATGAATTTAAGATTTCTCACCCAATACAAAGCATTGGGATTTCGAAATGACAAATTCAATAATTACCCCTCTAAACTTAATAAAAACGGTTGCTCTAGTGCTTCAACAACCCATCTAATAAATCTTGCCGCATCTGCACCATCAATAATTCTGTGATCATAAGAAAGTGAAAGTGGCAACAGGAGCCTTGGTGCAAATTCACCATCTTTATAAACAGGTTCATAACTTCCCCTGGAAACACCAAGTATTGCAACTTCAGGAGCATTGACAATTGGAGTAAATGAAGTTCCACCAATTCCTCCCAAATTGCTAATTGTGAAACACGCACCTTGCATATCTTCTATAGTAACTTTTTTATCTCTGGCTTTTTTTGATATTTCTGTTAGATCAGATGCTAATTCTAAGATATTCTTTTTATCAACATCTCTTACAACCGGTACTATTAATCCTTTTTCAGTATCAACAGCAATTCCAATATTATAATAATCTTTATAGATTATTTCTTTTGCATCCATATCTATACTTGAATTAAACTGCGGAAACACTTTTAAAGCAGCCGCGACAACTTTCATTAAAATTGCAGTAACCGTTAGTTTTCCACCGGTCAATTCGGCTTTTTTATCAAATCGTTTTCTTAATTTTTCTAATTCAGTTATATCAGCTTTATCAAATTGTGTTACATGGGGAATAGTTGCCCATGCATAAGAAAGATGTTCTGCTGTCTTCTTTCTTACATTGCTCATTGGTTCTTTTCTAATAGATCCCCATTTAGAAAAGTCAGGTAAACTTTCACGTTTAATCCCAATTGGCATTCCGCCACCACCCGCTCTTATTTTTTCATTGATTGATTTCGCAAACTTTTTAGTATCCTCAACTGAAATTCTTCCACCAGGTCCGGAACCGGTTACTTCGTTTATATCAATGCCAATTTCTCTAGCAAATCTTCTTACGGAAGGTGCCGCAGGAGCAATTTTACCTGGGAATGACTTTTTAACCGGAAGAGGAGAACTTTTAGTCTCAACTGATTTAACTTGTTCCACTTTATTTGCAACAGATTCTGTGACTTTCTCAACTTGAGTTTCAACTTTTGGTTGTTCTTTCACTTCTTCAACTTCTACATCTCCAGATTCTACAATAAGAATTACATCACCGACTTTCGCAGTTTCTCCGGCTTTAATCCTTACTTCTTTTACAGTTCCGGAAAACTCAGCAGGAACTTCAACTGTTGCTTTATCTGTTTCAATTTCCACTAAAATCTGATCTTCAGCAACGGTATCGCCTACATTGACTAAAACTTTTACAACTTCTGCTGATTCAATATTTTCACCTAATTCAGGTAATTTAAATTCTATTATTCCACCTGAAGATTTCTTGATTGGTTCTGTTTTTACCTCTTCCACTTTTTCTTCAACAACTTTCTCCTCTACTATTTCTTCTTCATTTTTAGGAGTTTCAACTGTTACTTCTTCTCGCTCTTCAAACGCAAACATCACATCACCAACTTTTGCAGTATCGCCATCTTTAACATTAACAGCCTTCACAACACCAGCTTTTTCAGCAGGAACTTCAACTGTTGCTTTATCAGTTTCAATTTCAAGTAGAATCTGATCAACTTCAACCTTATCGCCAATAGAAACCATTACCTTAACAATATCTGCTTGTTCAATATTTTCACCTAGTTCTGGTAATTTAAATTCAAACGCCATTTTTATCTCTAATTTTAATTTTCAATTAAGAATTAACAGGATTACTTTTTTTAGGATTTATTTTCAAATCCTTCATTGCTTTCTTAAGTGTTTCCTTTTTGATTTTTCCTTCTTCTTGTAGTGCATACAATGTTGTATAAACAATATGTTTAGCATCTACTTCAAAGAAATCACGTAGTGCCTCCCTGCTTTCACTTCTACCAAAACCAAGGGTTCCTAAAGTAGTAAGTGTTCCTGGTAACCATTTAGAAATTGAATCGGAAAGAATTTGAGAATAATCAGAAGCCGAGATGAAAATTCCTTCTTCACCCTCAGTAACCTCTTGAACGTAAGCTTTTTTAGCTTGTTTCTCCGGATTCATTCTATTGTGTCTTTCAGTATCTAATGCATCATAATGAAGGTTTTTGTAACTGGTAACACTCCAAACATCAGCGGCAACATCATAATCTTTTTCTAATATTTCTTTAGCTTTAAGTGTTTCATTTAATATCGATCCACTTCCTAATAAATGAGCTTTTACTTTAGATTTGTTCTCAGAGGTTTTGTATTTATACATTCCTTTAATAATTCCATCTTTAACTCCATCAGGCATCTTAGGCATTGCATAATTTTCGTTCATGACAGTAATATAGTAATAGCAGTCTTCCTGAAGTTCATACATTCTATGAATACCATCTCTAATTATCACTGCTAATTCAAATGCAAATGCCGGATCGTATGCTTTTACGTTAGGAATTGAATGAGCAAAAACATGACTTTGACCATCTTGATGTTGAAGACCTTCGCCAGCAAGAGTAGTTCTGCCGGCAGTCCCACCAATTAAGAATCCTTTACATTGCATATCCGCAGCTGCCCAAGCCAAATCACCAATTCTTTGGAAACCAAACATTGAGTAAAATGTGAAGAATGGAATCATGTTAATTCCATGTGTAATATATGATGTACCGGCAGCTATAAATGAAGACATTGAACCGGCTTCTGTAATACCTTCTTCTAAAATTTGACCATTTTTTGCTTCTTTGTAATAAAGCAAGCTATCTCGATCCACCGGCTCATAAAGCTGACCAGTTGAAGAGTAAATTCCTACTTGCCTGAATAATGCTTCCATACCAAATGTTCTAGCTTCATCAGGAACAATTGGTACAATACGATTTCCAATTTCTTTATTCTTTAGAAGTTTTGTTAAAATTCTCACGTAAACCATTGTAGTTGATACTTCACGACCTTCAGTGCCAGCATAAAACTCTTTAAATAAATCTTCTGATGGAGTTTTAATTTTTTGGTTTCTTAAAATTCTTTTTGGAACATAACCATTTAATTCTTGTCTTCTCTTCTTCAGGTAAGTGATCTCAGGACTATCTTCTTCAGGTCTATAGAAAGGTGCATTAACAACATCTTCATCAGAAATTGGAATACCGAATCTACTTCTAAAATGTTTAAGCTCATCTTCATTTAACTTTTTCTGTGAGTGGGTAATATTTTTACCTTCACCAGCTTCTCCTAAACCATAACCCTTAACCGTTTTTGCTAAAATAACGGTTGGCCTGTCTTTAGTATTTACAGCCTGTTTGTAAGCAGCATAAACTTTCTCAGGATCATGACCGCCTCTTTTCATCCTAGCTAAATCTTCATCCGTATGATGTTCAACCATTTTTAGAAGTTCAGGATACTGTCCGAAGAAATGTTCCCTAACATAAGAACCACCTTTAACAATATACTTTTGCGATTCACCATCAATTATTTCATTCATTCTTTTTGTAAGAATTCCGGTTTTATCTGCCTCTAATAGAGGATCCCAATCACTTCCCCAAACAACTTTTATTACATTCCATCCTGCTCCTCTAAATTGAGCCTCAAGTTCTTGCATAATTTTAGCATTACCTCTAACCGGTCCATCTAATCTTTGAAGGTTACAATTTATTACAAAAATCAGATTGTCTAGCTTTTCACGCGATGCTAATGAAATTGCACCAAGTGTTTCCGGTTCATCGGTTTCACCATCACCTAAAAATGCCCAAACTTTTGTATCGGATTTACTTTTTAGGCCTCTATTTTCTAAATATTTATTAAAGCGGGCTTGATAAATTGACATGATTGGTCCTAATCCCATTGAAACAGTAGGAAATTCCCAAAAATCCGGCATTAATCTTGGATGCGGGTAAGATGACAATCCACCATCTTTTTTAAGCTCGTGCCTGAAATTATGAAGTTTTTTTGCATCCAATCTTCCTTCTAAATATGCTCGTGCATAAATACCTGGAGCAGCATGGCCTTGAAAATATATTTGGTCTCCCTGGGAGTTATTATCCTTGCCTTTAAAAAAGTGATTAAATCCAATTTCATACAGAGTTGCAGCTGATGCATATGTAGAAATATGACCTCCAATTCCCGGATCTAATTTATTAGCTCTAACCACCATTGCCATAGCATTCCATCTTACTAAGCTCTTTATTCTTCTCTCAATTTCTCTTCCACCCGGGAATTTAGGTTCATTTTTTTTAGGAATTGTATTTATATAAGGAGTATTGGCAGTAAATGGAAGCTCTACTCCCGCTTCATGTGCATAAGTATCCAAATCATGAAGAAGTTGCTTAACTCTTTCCGGGCCACTTGATTGTAATACATACTCAAGCGATTCTAACCATTCACGAGTTTCGAGCTCTAATTCTTCTTGATTTTCTTTTTTAATTTCATCCATTTCTTGTAATTTCCTATTTTTAGAATTTTCCAAACTTAATAAAAGGCATGTTGTCTTATATTAAATTGCTTTTTTGCGTTATTTTAGCACTTTTCTAGCAGATAATTTTTTATTGGAACTTTAATCTAATATAGTTTTTGCGATTTGTCAATAAAAGAATATGACTATAGTTGTATATACAACTTATGAAAAATGAATCAGTGCTTTGTTGTACATACGCATTAAAAATAATTTTTAATAAATTAAAAAAAAGGAATTAATCTAAATAATGAGACTCTACAATATTTAGTTTATTATTGGCTTCAAAATTTTTTATTGGATGTACTTTCAAAACTTCTTCATTTGGACCTATAAATCTTATTTCTAAATCATATTTTCCAGGAGATATAGGGAACTCACCGGTAAATGAATAACCCGGAATTGTCTGCCAGCTCCTAAGATCAGCATGTTCGGTAGCATCAACCGCTAAATTAAGAGCAAAAGCCAAAATATCTCCAAGTCCTTCATTTTTTACTTCTTTTTTTATTGCTTTTCCGCCAGAACCGGCAGCTATTCCTTTTGTAATTGCTCGTATAGCAGTTTTAAAAAAGATCATATTTTTACGAACTTCAAAAGTTTTCGTAGCTACATTTGCTATATTTTCAAGTAGTTCCAGGCTGCCCAAATATTCATTATCTACATAAACCTCAATATCGTGAACACTTGTTCCTTCTTCGTAAATTTCCGGAAACTCAAACTTGAAATTCCAGCCACCTTCCATACCCGGGAAAGGAATTGGCGTTATATAATATTCTGTTGGGTCAGATATAGAAATCCAATCTTCAAAAGTGGTTATTCTAGCGCCAATCGGTTGTTTAAAAGGTGCATTGCCTGTAAATGCAATAACATTTAACAGGGCTTCTTGTCCAATAGTTGTATTGGAGAGTGCACTCGGAATTTCATAATTATAAACCGATGGATAAGTTTCCCAAGCTTCCGAAGCTTTTTCTAAAGAAATTCTACTATTATCAGCTTCACCTTCTGCACGATAAATTAAATGACTCAAATAATTTGCCAAAGCATCGTTATAAAAATCCAGATCCGATGCTTCAATTTTAACTTTTGCATCTTCCGATTTGTTTAACTCAGCAATAGCTTCTTGATAATAAACATTCTGCTCTTTTAGTTTATCGGAGATTTTCTGTACCTCAACATAGGCCTCATTAAATTGATCGAGGTGAATATAATTTAATACCTTGAAGATGTTTATATATAAATCTTCATAAACTTCTCCACTATAGTCAAGTGCATTATCATTAATCAAAAAAGAAGCAATACCTTTTGAAATACTTTTGGTATAGAGGCTGTCCATCAAGTATTCGGCTTTGTGAAAAGCATTATTACTTTTCTCGTAATCACCTGAATAATGGAGAGTTATTCCTTTATCAAGGAAAAGCAGCAAGCGGTCTTTATCTGCATATAATTCCTGCGTTTCTGCGTATTGAATAAACTTTGATGCAGAAGAATAATTACCCTGCTTTAGATCCATTATTACCGGTGTATAAAATTCTTGATTGGTAATAATGGATGAGCAACTCCAATTTAGCAATGAAACCGTAAAGAAAACAAATATCCAAAAAATTTTCATCGAGACAGTTTATCCTGAATATCCGCTTGAACTGATAAACTTTTTGATTTTTTTGTCCCCTATCCAGACTTTTTCGTTCGTCTCAATATTAATTAGCTGGAGATCAATTTGGTAATATTTAACTTCTTCTCCACCATATTTGTCATTTATACTGCTAATAACACCAGACATTAAGAAATCGGCTCCGAGCTCTTTGTAAAATTTCTTAATAGATTCGTCGGAAGCAAAATCACCCTGATCTTTTCTTTCATCTCTAATTTGTTCTCTCTCTTCAGAAGAAGCAACAAATCTTATTTTGCCGGAATTAATTAACTCTTTTTCAATGTCTTTAATAAAAGTCTCGACATTTATGTGTTCGCTGCTTTTATTTCTAATTTGTCCGACGATTACAACAGGTTTACTTCCTTTTGAAATTTGAAAATCAGAAAGCCAATTTCTACTTACAACATCGGTAACCATTTCTTCCGCCACCAAACGTGAATCAGTATCATTCCAGTTCCCTGTTAAATCAATTGTTTCTCTTGCGTCAACTCGAGAAACCTGGCGGGAACTTCCACAGCTTGAAAGTATAATTGCAAAAATTGTAAAAAGGGTTAACTTAATAATTTGATTTGTCTTCATTAATATTTTCTCCTAAAAAAATTGAAATATTTGACATACTATTCTTATAAATAGTTCCTAAAAATCTTTTTTTAATTATGATTACTCAAAAGTTAATTGTTTACAAATAATATGGCTAATTAAAAATACAAAACCGGAATTCTAAGGGTGCTAAACTTTGTTTCGAATAAACGTTATTCTAAATCATTTTCCCTTTTAAGAATAACTACTGAGAGGTCATCATGTGCTTTAGCATCTCCGATAAATAATTTTACCTGATTAAGCAATTTTTGACCTAATTGTTCAGGTGAGTTATAAGAAGTTTTTTCTAAAAATTTTGCTAATCTGTCTACCCCAAAGAAATTTCCCAAAACATCTCTTGCTTCCGTCACGCCATCCGAAAAAGCAATGAGGTATTCTCCATTTTTAATTTTTATTGTTTCAGATTTAAATTGTGCATTTCCGGTTAAACCCAAAGCCACATTTCCTTTTTCTAAAAAAGTAAGACTTCCATTTTTAATAACTATAGGCGGTAGATGACCCGCATTCATTAATTCAATCTTATCCTGATTTTCGTTAATCTGAATATATATCATTGATGCAAAACTATTGGGCAAAATATCTTTAAAAAAAGCAGAATTAAGTTTTTCAAACAAAAATGACAAAGAAGTGTGTTCCGGTGTAAACGCCCTTATTATTGTTTGCAATTTCGCCATCAGCAATGCAGCACCTAAACCTTTGCCGGATACATCCGCTATTGTAACGCCATGCCGTTTTTCATTTAGTTGAATAATATCAACAAGATCACCACCAACATCATTAGCCGGTTGAGTAAATAGCCAAATTTTCCATCCGGCAACTTTAGGATTCCTTTCGGACATTAATGCTTTTTGTACAGTTCTCCCTGCACTTAACTCACCTTTAGCAAGAAGTTTATCTTTAAGCTCCAGCATCAGTACAAATAGAATTAATATTCCACCAAATATGCTTGTGTTAGACGATAGATTAACATCACCACCATTAAGTCCGAATCTCCCGGGTAGTACAAGAAGAATTATACCAACAACTAAAACAAGCCTTCTTGTCGGAGTAAGCTTTAACAACAATTCACTTAATAACCACCAGGACATGTAGAAAAATCTTTTAAATTTTCCCATTCCTGCAAGGCGCTGTTTTCTTTCATCATTAAGAAAGAATTCTTTCAGTTCCTCAAAATCTGTTGATATATTATTTTTGAATCCACCTTCGGATATGTCATCTTTTAGTGTATCGTATAATTTTTTATCTTTTTTTGTACTATTATCCATAATAAGTTTAATTTGTCTTTTTAATTAAGACGAATAGGATTTTGTTTGGTTCAAAAAATATTTTCGTTAAAAATTAAATTTAAATTCTCCAATGCCTCTCGTAATTAAATAATATTAGAATCATTATACCTTAACGATTAGTCTGGTAAAATATTTTCAAAATGATTGAAAAATTTATCAAATTCGTCTAGAGTTGTTTAATCTTGTGCACTTATATTTATCATATTATCAATTAGAAATCGTAGCATTAATTTCTTTTATCAACTCTATTACATAAGATAACACTTCTTCAGGGGATTCAAAGTTATTCTCAGATTCTAATTTCATATTTTCTTTCGCTTGAATAAACTTCAAGCCATTAGAATATTTATGAACAATAAATTCCATTAGTTTTGCAAACTTATCAGCGTAAAAATTTTCATTACCTCCTTTGGGAAGCAGCATAGCTATCTTTTTTCGAGTGATTACTATTCTCTCAAATTGCACAAAAGATGCGTAAAATCTTAGTATCGCTGTATTAATCAATCGCTCAATAATAACAGGAGGTTTGCCAAATTTATCGAACATCTCATCTTTAATTTCATCTAATTCTTCTATTTTTATCATAGAAAATAAAGCTTGATAGAAACTTAATCTATCCGATTGATCCGACATATAGGACTCCGGAATTCCAATTTCAAAATATGTATCAATTGTAGGAGCACTCCTTTCCTGATGTTTTGGTAAGTCCTTAAATACTTCTTTAAATTCATCCTGTTTTAATTCCTCAACAGCCTCATCAACTAATTTCACATACATTTCAAACCCAACTGTATCAATAGAACCGGATTGCTCTGTTCCAAGTAAATTTCCGGCACCTCTTATTTCCAAATCACGCATTGCTAAATTAAAACCGCCCCCAAGCTCGGTGGATTCTTCAATAGCTTGCAATCGTTTAACTGCTTTTTTAGTTATACTATTTAAGGAAGGTACTAAAAAGTAGCTATATGCTTGTCTATCAGACCGGCCAACTCTTCCTCTAAGTTGATGTAACTCTGCCAATCCAAATCTATCCGCTCTATTAATAATTATTGTATTTACATTTGGGATATCCAATCCTGATTCTATAATTTTAGTCGATATGAGAACATCCGCTTCTTTGTTCATAAAACTATATATTACTTTTTCCAGTTGACTTGGTTTCATTTGGCCATGTGCAACAAGAATTCTTATTTGTGGAATATGCCTATGAAGATATGCCGCAATTTTATCAATGGATTGTACCCTATCATGTACAAAATAAATTTGGCCTTTCCGCTTTACCTCATCTAAAATCCATTCTCTAATTTTCACAATATCGAATGTTTCCACCTTAGTAAAAATTGGCTGCCTGTTGAGAGGTGGTGTTGCAATAATGGATAAATCCCGTGCACCCAATAACGATAAATTTAATGTCCTTGGAATAGGGGTGGCGGTTAATGTAAGCGTATCAACATTTATCCTAATTTTTCTTAGCTTTTCTTTGGCCATTACTCCGAATCGATGTTCTTCATCAATTATAAGTAATCCGATGTCTTTAAACTCAATATCTTTTGATAATAATCTATGAGTTCCAATAACAATATCAACTTTTCCTTCAGATACCTCTTTTACAATTTCAGTTTGTCGGGCTTTTGTAGCAAACCTTGATAAAGCAGCAACTTTAACAGGAAATTGTGAAAGCCGATCTTTAAAAGTGTTAAAATGCTGTTCTGCTAAAATAGTTGTCGGTACTAATAATCCAACCTGCTTTCCATCACTTACAGCTTTAAATGCAGCTCTAACTGCAACTTCAGTTTTCCCAAACCCAACATCACCGCAGACCAATCTATCCATAGGATGTATTTGCTCCATATCAGTTTTCACATCCTCAGTTACTTTTGCTTGATCAGGAGTTGGTTCATATAAAAATGAAGTTTCTAATTCTTTCTGCCAAACAGTATCACCGTTAAATGCAAAACCTTTCGCAGCTTTTCTCTGTGCATATAATTTAATTAGATCTCTTGCTGCTTCCTTTATTTTAGATTTTACTTTTTTCTTAGCTGATCTCCACTCATTACTGCCTAAAGTAGTAAGCTTAGGTGGAGCTTTATCAGCGGTCGAGTATTTTTTAATCAACGAAAGGTAGTTCATGTTCAAATAAACTATTCCGCCTTCTGCATAAAGGATCTTTATGGTTTCTTGTTCAACCATACCTATTTTTATATTTTCTAATCCGGCATATTTCCCTATTCCAAAATTTTCATGTACAATAAAATCCCCTAATTTTAGAGAAGCAAATTCTTTAACACGGGATTTTTTAATTTTTTGTCTCTTTGATATTTTAGTTCGGTAAGGTTTATTGAAGGCTTCATAATCTGTAAGTACTAAAATCTTTACATCCTTTAAATGAAATCCACTTTTTATTGCTAGTACTTTTATTTTAACTTTACCTTCTATTAATAATTCATTAAGATCTTCATTAAAGCTTGATAATAAATCAAAAAGTCTTCTTGCCTGAATTTCATTTTCTGCTGTAATGAAAATCCTTATATCTTTACTTGCATAATCCCTTAGTAAATTAAAAAGGAGTCCGAAATTAGAATTTATAACCGGAGCCGGCGAAATATTAAGTTGATACTTAGTATCATGATTTCCAAGTGAATCTTCAATAAACCATTTTGCTTGTTTCTTAAATAATTCTTTAATGTCAACAAAGTTTTTAAATTCTATTGACTTTTCTTCATCAGTTACTTTTTCACTCGCTTCTGATTCTAATAATTCACTTTTTAGATCCGAATCCAAATCATCCAGATCAATAATTTTTGGCTCCTTACTTTTTTTCTTATTCAAATTGTTTAATTCGTAGGATGATGCCATTACAATCGGATTATTTAAATAATCAAAAATATCAGAAGTGAATTCTACATTTGCTTTTTCAATAGATGATGCCAAAGTTACATATTCGATTCTGCTGGATGACCTTTGGCTTTCCGGATCGAAATATCTTACGGATTCTAAAAAGTCCCCATCAAATTCAAGCCGGCAAGGATGTTCTTCGCTATATGACCAAAAATCTATTATAGAACCTCTAACGGCAAAATAACCGGGATCTGTGACAAATTTTTCATTTTCATAATTTAGTTCTGTTAAATATTCTATTAAATCATCATAAGATATGTCACTACCAACTTCAATTTTAGTCGTATTCTTATCTATTTCCTTTTTAGCGGGAAGTTTAACTTTTAACAATTTATAAGTAGAAAGAATAATTGAGTGATCTTTGTTTTTTATCGTTGTTAATTTTTCTTGTAAGGAATCTTTTTCGATACTATCTATTGAAACAATTTTATCATCGTAGCCTAAAATGGATAGTTCGACTGTGAGTTCATTAACAGCTAATCTGTTGGGGAGTAAAACCAATATTTGCTCATACTTTTTTATTAACAAAGAGAGAAATATTGTGTTAGTAGAACCGTGTAATACTGATGAATAAAATGTATTGGACGTATCTATATTTTGACTAAATGATTCAAAAAGATTATCAAAAACCTTAATTGAAACTAATTCGTTATAAAAATCTTTTTCCATAATATTTTAAAATGGATATAAAACACCTGACTCAAAGAAATGAGTAAGCATTGGAACAATAATTTATTTTATAGTTTCTGAATAATATTCAATAAACAAATTTAATATTTATTGAATAAAAGATTTGGTTATATTTTGTGCAATAATAATAGGGTAATAAAATTATGGCATTGAAAACTAGTTACATTAGAGCCCCGAAACATTCTAAGTTATTAGCATCTGATTTAAAGTGGACATGTGATGAAAATTGTTTTGATTTTGAGACAACCGGAACATTAACTCCAATAGAAGGAATTATAGGACAGCACAGAGCAATTAAAGCATTAAAATTAGGGATTGATATTGAAAGTCCTGGTTACAATATTTTTATAACCGGACTTTCTGGCACTGGAAAACAAACATCAATTAGAAATCTATTACATGAATTTTTACCAAAGAAAAAGATAAAACTAAATGATTATGCCTATGTAAATAATTTTAGAGATACTGATCATCCTTCTCTATTGGTTTTCCCTGCCGGAGACGGAAGAAAGTTTAAATCTGACTTAAAAACAATTATCAAATTTTTATTGGATAATATCCCACAAATACTTGAGAAAGAACCGTTTCTTGCACAACGTAAAAAATTGATTACACAACTTGGTAAAACTCAACAGAAATTGATGAATGGTTTTGAGAAAAAAATAAAAAAAGATAAACTTACCTTGGGTCAAGTAAAAACCGATGAAGTAACCAGGCCTGAATTATTTGCAGTAATTGATAACCAGCCCGTATATATTCAACAATTAGATGAATACGTTACCGCAAAAAAAATAACCCGGAAAGCCGCTGATACCATTGCTAAAAAATACACCGAATATCAAGACGAGCTATATTCCGTTTTTAAAGAAAGTTTAAAATTAAATCAGAATTTTCAAATGCAGCTTGGTGAATTGGAATCTAAAGCTGTATTAAATTTAGTAAAAGCAACTTTTGATGATTTAAAAAGTAAATACAAATCGAAAAAAACGAAAAAATATTTAGACAAAGTTTCTGAAAATGTTTTTGATAATTTAAACCTTTTTAAATACGAAGCATCAAGTCAAAATGATAATAATGATTCTGTTGAATTTTTTAAAAATTATGAAGTCAACCTAATTACCGACAACTCAAGTGTCAAAGAAATACCCGTTATTACTGAAACTTCACCTACCTACACTAATTTATTTGGTGCAATTGAAAAAGTAAATGATGGAACAGGGGTTTGGCAATCGGATTTTACAAGAATTAAAGGCGGCTCTATTATAAGAGCTAACGGCGGATACCTTATAATAAATGCACAAGATGCTATTTCTGAGCCGGGAGTTTGGAAAACATTAAAGAGAGTATTGCTAAATGGTAAATTAGAAATCCAGGATGTTTCGAGTTTATACCAAGTAAGTTCAAGTTCATTAAAACCGGAGCCTATTGATATTCATTGTAAAGTAATAATGATTGGCAATAATTATTCGTACTCAGTACTCTCAGGTTATGAAGACGATTTTAATAAAATATTTAAAATTAAATCCGAGTTTGATTATGAAATGAATAGATCTGAAGAAGCTTTAATGGAATATGCCAGAATTATTAAAAAATTAATAGCTCAAGAAAAATTATTAGAATTTGATAAATCGGCAATTGGTAAAATTGTTGAATACGGTGTCAGGTATGCCGGAGATAAAAATAAACTTACAACCAGATTCGCTTATATTGCTGATCTAGCTCGGGAATCTAACTTTTGGGCAAAAGATGTTGGAAATAAAATTGTTACAAAAGAGCATGTTGGAAGAGCATATAATTCTGCGGTTGAAAGACATAGTTTATACGAATCCAAATTAAAAGAGATGTATAGTGATCAAACCTACTTAATTGACACTGATGGGACTCGAGTAGGCCAAATCAACGGATTAGCAGTATATGGCGGCAGTTATTATTCGTTTGGAAAACCATCACGAATTACTGCTTCCGTAGGATTAGGCAACGGAAGTATAATTAATGTTGAAAGAGAGGCCGGGCTTAGTGGAAATACACATAACAAAGGAATGCTGATTATTACCGGTTATTTTAGAGAAAAATTTGGAAAAAGGTTTCCTCTCTCTTTCACAGCAAGTTTGGTATTTGAGCAAGGATATGGAATGATTGATGGCGATAGCGCTTCTGTTACAGAGGTATGTGCTTTGTTATCAAGCATTTCTGAAATACCTATAAAGCAATCATTTGCCATTACGGGTTCAATTAATCAAAAAGGCGATATCCAACCTATCGGAGGCGTTAATGAGAAAATTGAAGGTTACTTTGATATCTGTAAAGAAAAAGGGCTAACAAAAAAACAAGGTGTAATAATTCCCATTCAAAATGTAAAAGATCTTATGTTGAAAGATGAGGTTATTGAGGCGGTTTCGAAAAAAGAATTTTTTATTTATGCCATTAAATCCGTTGATGAAGCAATTGAATTATTGACCGGTGTCAAAGCAGGTAGAATGCAGAAAAATTGCAGATATCAAGCCCACACTGTCTACGGCGAAGTGGAAAAACATTTAAGAGAGATGAAGTTAAGATTAAGACCGCAACAACAAAATTCAACAAAAAAAGATAGTAATGAAAGTAAATCATCAAAAGTAAAAGGTAAAAAGTGAATCAACGTTACATAAAAACCAAAATATTGGCTACTATAGGACCTTCATGCGATAGTGAAGATCAGTTATTGAATTTAATTGATGCTGGGGCAAGTGGATTTAGGTTAAATTTTTCTCATGGTGACGAAGATTATTTTTCCAATCTGTTTAACACAATTTATAATGTTTGCGGGAAGAGAAAAGTACCAATTCCTATTCTGCAAGATTTACAGGGCCCGAAAATAAGAATTGGGAAACTTGAAAAAGATAAAATCAAAATTAAAGATGGCAGTTATATTGAAATAACAGTTGAAAAAATTATCGGTAACGAAAATATTGTTTCAACATCCTACAAACCCTTAGTGAATGATGCTAACATTAGCGACATTATCCTTATTGATGATGGGCTAATTAAATTAGAAGTAACTGAAAAGAAAGAAAAGTCTGTAATATGCAAAATTATTAATGGAGGAACTTTAAAGCCAAAAAAAGGTATGAATCTGCCTGGAATGAAGCTAAGCACGGAGGCCATCACAAATAAAGATAAGAAGGATATGGAGTTTGCATTTAAGCATAGAGTAGACTATGTAGCTTTATCCTTTGTTAGAACTGCTGAAGACATAGTTAATCTTCGTAAATGGATGAATGAAAGAGGATATAACAAGCAAATTGTGGCTAAAATCGAAAAACCCGAAGCAGTAGATAATTTTGAAGAAATTTTAAACGTATCGGATGCGATAATGGTTGCCAGGGGAGACCTTGGTGTAGAATTAGGCCCTTACCAGGTACCGGTTATTCAAAAAAAAATAATCAGAAGATGTAATGAAGTTGGGAAATTAGTTATTACCGCAACACAAATGCTTGAATCGATGATTAAAAATCCGACCCCAACAAGAGCTGAAGCAAGTGATGTTGCCAATGCAGTATTAGACGGAACCGATGTTGTTATGCTTAGTGGTGAAACGGCCGCAGGCAGCTTTCCAATTGAAGTTGTTAAAACAATGCGAAATATAGTATTAACAACAGAGTGCCAAAAACATTTTAAGCCGACAATTAACTGGGAAGTTCCAAAAGATAAAGCTGATAACATATTTGATTCTACAAGTAAAGCATTTGTAGATATAGCAAACCAAATAGAAGCCAATGCACTTGTTGTATTTACACATGAAGGCAGAAAAGCAAAGAATCTATCAAAATTTAATCCAGACACTCACATATATGCATTTTCCGATTCATTCGAAACTCTTAACGATTTAAATCTGCATAAAGGGATAGAACCGTTTTTTCTAGAAGATATAATGAATGAAGAAAGTTTTATAAGTAATGCAACAGAAATTCTAAAAAGTAAAAATATTATTTCCAAGGGTGATGTAGTACTTTTCACGGCCGGAGCCCCAATTACGGAAATAGATAGGAAAAATTGGGTGAGATTTTTAGTGGTATAGCAATTCAAATATTCTTACATTAATCCTTATTAATTGAGTTTAGAAATGGAAAACAAATTAGCTCAATGGTGGGAACCGCAATCAAATGGTAAAATCCTCTGCACATTATGTCCCAGATACTGTACAATTGGAAAAGGCCAAAAAGGATTTTGTTACATTAGAGAAAATATTAATAATAAACTCTACTCCACAGGATATGGAAGACCTACCGGATTTGCTGTAGATCCAATAGAAAAGAAACCACTCTCTCATTTTTTACCCGGAACAAACGTTCTAAGTTTTGGAACAGCCGGCTGCAATCTTGGCTGTAAATTTTGTCAAAATTGGACCATTAGCAAATCAAAGATTGATGATATTAATTCTTTGGAAGCTTCGCCTGAACAAGTTGTAGATTTGGCAAAGAAATACGGAACTCCATCAATTGCTTACACATATAATGATCCGACTATATTTGGTGAGTATGTAATCGACATTTCTAAAATTGCGAGAGAAGAAAATATTAAGAATGTTATGGTAACTGCTGGCTATATTGATAAAAATGCAAGGAAAGATGTTTATAAATATATTGATGCGGCTAACGTAGATTTAAAAGCATTCACCGAAACCTTCTATCACAATCTAACATTCTCTCATTTAAATGATGTTCTGGATACACTAAAATGGCTAAAAAATGAAACAGAAGTTTGGATTGAGATTACAACTCTTTTAATTCCAGGAGAGAATGATTCCAATGATGAAATTCAAAAACTTTCCAATTGGATTGTTTCAAATCTAGGGGAAAATGTACCATTGCACTTTACGGCTTTCCATCCGGATTTTAAAATGAGAGATAAACCTAGAACACCGACATCAACACTGGATAAAGCTAGGCAAATAGCAATTAATGAAGGTATAAATTATTGTTACGTTGGTAATGTACATAATATTGAAGAGCAAACAACATATTGCCCAAACTGCAAAGAGCCTGTTATTATTAGGGATTGGCATTCGGTTTTAGATATAAAAATACAAGATGGGAAATGCAGAAATTGCGATCAAATCATATCCGGAATATATACTTGTTAAATTTTAAAATAAATTTATTCCATTAGTAATTGAATAATAATGATACAACTAAAAGAGTTTGGAAGAACAAAACATAGTAGTACTAGAACACTTTTTGGTGCCGCAGCATTTTGGTCAGTCACACAAGATGAAGCTGACCATACCTTAGAAATTCTTCTTGAACACGGTATTAATCATATTGATACTGCAGCTAGTTATGGTGATTCCGAAATTAGAATCGGACCCTGGATGAGAGAATATCGTAATAAGTTCTTCTTAGCTACAAAAACTGAAAAGCGAACATATCAAGAAGCGAAAGAGGAATTATACAGGTCTTTGGATAGATTAAAAGTGGATTCCGTTGATCTTTGGCAAATGCATAACTTGGTAAATCCAAAACAATGGGATACAGCATTAAAAGATAATGGAACAATTGATGCATTTATTGAAGCAAAAGAAGAAGGTTTAACTAAATTTTTAGGTATTACCGGCCATGGACTTGCTGCCCCCTCAAAACATTTAAACAGTTTACAAAAATACCATTTTGACTCTGTGCTGCTGCCGTACAATTTTATTTTGATGCGGAATAAAAGATACGCTTCAGATTTTATCAAACTTGAGAATTACTGCATCCGAAATAATATTGCTATTCAAACAATCAAGACCATCTCTAAAGGAGCTTTAGGTGAGAAAAAAAGCCAACATTCGGTCTGGTACGATCCTTTAGAAGATCAGAAAAGTATTAACAATGCAATATGGTGGGCAATGGGTAATCCAAATATATTTATTAATACTGCAGGTGATATTCATCTTCTTCCAAAAATTCTTGATGCAGCTAAAAATTATAAATTAAAGCCTACTGAAGAACAAATGTATGATGATGTTAATAATTATGGAATTACAAATTTATTCAAAGGAGATGAAATTTAAATCTATATTTTAGAATTCTGAATTAATATCTCTCAATTTACACTTGAATCAATCAAAATATATTTATATCTTATTATCAATATCAAGATAATCATATCCAATTAAATCTTTGAGGTTTTTATGAACCGTAGAGAATTCTTTAAGAAAAGTTCAGTAGCTGGCTTAGCTGCTTATTCTTACTTTTCATTTGATAGCAACTTTAACATATTAGCCAATTCAAAAACAAATACGAACGATGTTTATGATTTAGTTGCAATAAAAGGTGGAGAACCGGATTCAATGTTTGATGCTGCAATTAAGTCTCTTGGCGGAATGAATAATTTTGTTAAGAAAAATCAAACAGTTGTAATTAAACCAAATATCGGCTGGGATACTGTTCCGGAAAGAGCTGCTAATACAAATCCAAAATTAATCGGACAAATAGTAAAACATTGCTTCAACTCCGGGGCAAAGGATGTTTATGTTTTTGATCATACCTGTGATAATTGGAAAAACTGTTATAGCACCAGCGGAATTGAAAAGGAAGTAAAAGATGCCGGTGGAACCATGGTTCCGGGAAATAGCGAAAGTTATTATCAAGCTGTAGAAATACCAAACGGAAAAAGATTAAAGAAAACTACAGTTCATGAGCTTATCTTGGAATCTGATGTATTCATCAACGTACCGGTTCTTAAAGATCATGGCGGTGCAAGGTTATCAATATCAATGAAGAATTTAATGGGAGTGGTATGGGATAGAAGATACTGGCATCGTAACGATCTTCATCAGTGTATTGCAGATTACCCTACATTCAGGCAACCTGATCTTAATGTGGTAGATGCTTATGCTGTAATGAAAAAGAATGGACCAAGAGGAGTTTCCGAGGCTGATGTAGTTCAATTAAAATCTCAAATTATTTCCAGAGATATTGTTGCAGCCGATGCCGCAGCGACAAAATTATTTGGGTTAGATCCTATAGAAATTGATTATATCGCCAATGCCAGCAAATTGAACGTTGGTCAAATGGATTTGTCAAAATTAAAAATCGATAGAATTATTCTCTAAATTTATGAACTTAGCTTTTCTAAAGAATGTCAGGGTAATAATATCAATTGTATTTATTTTATCAATTGCCTTACTTTTCTTCGACCTAAGTTTTTCTATTCAAGAATCATTTTCAGAATATCCGCTATTCTTGCAATTTATCCCCTCACTATTAAAATATATTTCGTTGGGTACATTGGCAGGAACAGGATTTATTTTTGTTCTTTTACTAACTCTATTGTTTGGAAGGGTATATTGCTCCACAATTTGTCCACTTGGAGTTTTACAAGATATAGTTTCATACCTAAGACGAAAAATAAGGAAACAATATTTTTCACAAACAAAACCCTTTACCAAAACCCGCTACTCAATACTTCTAATAGTAATATTGCTCTTTTTATTCGGAACATCTTTAGGGTTAAATTTACTAGACCCATACAGCAATTTCGGAAGAATTACTTCAAATATATTCAGGCCAATAATAATCGGGATTAATAATACTGCTTCTTCCGTATTGGAAAACTTTAATCTTTATTCAATTAGCCCTCTTGAATTTAAAGGAATAAATATATTTTCATTTATTTTTTCGATCTTATTTCTGAGCTTAATAATATGGTTCAGCTTCAGCTATGGAAGGTTATTTTGCAATTCAATTTGTCCGGTTGGAACTTTTCTCGGGTTCTTATCAAAATATTCTTTTTTTAAAATAGGAATCATTGAATCAAACTGTATTGAATGCGGAGACTGTGAAACGGTTTGTAAATCAAGCTGTATTGAATCCGAGTCGAAGAACATTGACTTTAGCAGATGTGTGGGCTGTTTTAATTGCTTTGATATTTGCCCTTCAATTGGAATTAGTTATATACCAAGATATAAAAATGATAAAAGTGATAATCATCATTCCAGTAAAAGAAATTTTTTCAAAAATGTAGGAATTTTTATTTTGGGCTCACAGATTATTCTAAAAGCTCAAGAAAAAATTGAAATCTATAAGAAAAATACTGTTCCTGTTTTAAGGTCTTCCCCGGTTTCCCCTCCAGGATCAATTTCAATAGAAAATTTTACCGACAATTGTACTGCATGCCATTTATGTATAGCAAGCTGTCCGACCCAAGTATTACAGCCTTCATTTCTAGAGTATGGTTTATTAGGAATAATGCAACCAAGGATGGATTATAAATCGGGATACTGCAATTTCGATTGCACAATTTGCTCGGATGTCTGCCCGAGTAGTGCTATTATTAGCATAAATCAAGAATCGAAAAAAACTATTCAACTCGGGGAAGTAAAATTCATAAAAGATAATTGTGTAGTCTATACTCAAAAAACAGATTGCGGTGCATGTGCCGAACACTGTCCGACAAAAGCAGTTAAAATGGAGTTAGATGTTGAGGTAAATCTAAAAGCTCCAATTACAGATGAAAAAATATGTGTTGGGTGCGGAGCTTGTGAATTCGCCTGTCCGACAATACCGTATAAAGCAATTTACGTGGAAGGAAACGTAATCCATCAAATTGCAGAAAAGCCTAAAGAGGAAAAATTAGAAGATGTAATTGATCACAAAGAAGAATTTCCATTTTGAAAGTTTTGTCATACCGGTTTCGGTATACCGAATACCGGTATTTTTGTTTTTCTAAATTCCGATATTCCATCAAATAATGATGAAAACGGGAATGACATTAATTGTGATCAATTATAGAAACTATAAAACAAAACTCAATTCTTTCTGAGGAGTTCTACAATCCATATCTTGCCCACGATCTCTATGATCTGAAATTTCAGCAGCTACTCCAATTGCTCTTCCATATAAGAATAAAGTAAATACTATATCTTGTATTTGACTTTTACTTATTTTCCCTTCTTTCATATCTGTCCAAACAAGCTTTAAGGTTAGTACTGCAAGTACTGCATCTACGTTAACACAAAATACGTTTCTTGTAGCTCCTTCATTAAATAATTCCTTTACCAATAAATGGTAAAAATCCAAAAACAAATTATATGATTTCTTTTTAGCTAATATGTCACTTACATATTGTTCCCTGGGATCAATATTCACGGCATTACCTTTAAACACAGGATGATTTACACAGGGAATTCTTTTGTAATTAAGTTTTCCCAGTTCTTTAGCATTGTTTTTTAGTATGGCATATTCTTTTGCTGCTTTTTTTGCTATTTCTTGTAAATCAAGTTTACTTTCTCTTTTCCCAGGATTTTCAATCTTAATATTTTCGAATACATCAAGCAAATACTCTATTGCTTCAAACCCGTTTCCGCCATGTGCCAGACCTGTATTGGCTAAAAATCCTACAAATGCCATCGAAATATTATTGCGAGCACTAACAGTTTCCTTTGCACCTTTTGCAGAAATTGTTCCCGGACCATTTGTAAGTGTAAGTCCGATAAGGGTTTGAAATTCAAAAAGTTCTTCTTCTGTAGGTTTACGATTAAATAATATTTTAAACGCATTTATTGTAAAGCTGCCGTTTAGATTAGTAACTTTTTCATTAACTAATAATTTCCAGTTTTTGTTATTCTGGTCAATTACAGAGTAAGCGAATAATTGAGAAATACTATAAAAATAAGAAAGTGAATCTTCAACAACAGCCCTTGACATTCTTTTTGCAAGCATTGGTTTCCAGAAGATACAAATAGCTATAGTTGCCAGCAAAAATTCATATTCGTTTTTAATAGTTAGTTTTTCTTTTTCTGCCAGATTAATTATATGCTGGGTGATTCTTACTGATAAACAATCTTTCTTACTTTTTTTAATTTCCTTGTATAACAATATAGCATTATTGTTTGGAGTTACTTTTTTAGTAGTAAGCAAACTTTCTCTTACAAATTTATCTACTTCTTTTGGAATCCTTTTAGTTGTTTCACTAATTCCGAATTCACGAATTAAATCAATAATAAATTTAATCTGTTCATTACATTTAACTAAGAGTTCATTATTTCCTATTGCCGCCATTTGTGAACTTAAATAAGCATTGGGTGTAGCTCCATTTTTTTTTGCAATATTTAAGAACTCTAAATTAGTCTTGTCTACTTTTAAGAATAAATTTAATAATAAGTTAATGCTTGATATATCTTCTTTAAGCGGCAACACTTTTGCTAAAGAAAAGAAAATATTTTCTTCAATAGAATTATTTGCTAATTCAAGAATGGAAGTATTATGAAGCTCCGAAACTTGAGAAAATGGATTCATTTTTGAAGCACCCGATTTATTCCTCATATTTTGCTTCAAATATTGTGAACCAACAAGTTTATTCGTTTTTTCGATCAGCTTGTCATAAGGTACCATTGCTTTAGCAATTGGCAGATCCAATTCTTTTGGCAACTTCATAAAGTCATCTGAAAGCCATGGTTTAAGTGATAAATCTCCTTGTGTTTCAAAATCTGGTTCTTCATCAATCTTTTCAAAAACTGCTTTCATTGCTTCAGGAAATTCTTGAATACTGGCAACCCGGACACCTCTTTTACTAACTTTTGGATTTTTAGGATCAAAACATTTAGCACCAAAATAGCTATCAAACCATTTTTCTTTTGCCAGTGCATCATCGTTACCGCCCGCAAGAGCACCTGCATGGCCACATGGCCTGGAAATATTTGATTTCCATCTTCCGGTTACACAACAAACTATAGGTTTATTAAATCCGAATCTTCTTTCTTTAATCCAATCTAGTGCCATTTTTTCATAGTAACCTCCTGGTTCAACATATAACGCTACAACCTTGGTTCTCGGATCATTTTGAGCAGCATAAAGAAATTCGGGAAGTGCAAAATGTATATAGAAATCTTTACCTGAACTAACAGCGGTAGAAATTCCAAAACCACCAGTTCTTAAATACTCTGCCATTGTTGTTGTAAAATTTCCCGAGTTAGAATGTATAGCTACACTTCCTTTTCTCAAAGTTTCTTCCGGGTTATCACCTCCTAATGCCCCTCCAACTCTTACATGATCCCAAACATTAGCAACTCCCAAACAGTTCGCGCCTATTACATCAACCCCGGCTTCTTGACAAATAAATCTAATGTTTCGGGAATCTCTTACAGAAATTTTTTCAGTAACTATAACTACTCTCTTCAAAGCTTCATTATATTTAACCAATTCGGATACGGCCTGACTTACAGCAGTTGGAGGAAGGTAAATTACTCCAGTATCAAACTGATGACCTTCATCCATTACTTCTCTTACGCTTTGATAATAGGGTATATCTCCTATTTTGGTTTCTAATTTTCCACTTCTACCGTATTGAACTCCAGCAATAATATTTCCACCACTATATTCATGAGAAACCGGTGTGACTTTTCTACTTTCCGTACCTAATATATTTATAACGCAAACCCGACTATCTTTTGTAATCAATTCCTCAAGGGAGTGCACACCTACAAAATATGGGAAAGGTTTAGATGTTAATTGTCTCATTTTATTATTCCAAAACTTTATTAATAATCTATTTTTTAATTTCTTTTAAATATTGTTTCTTCCCTTCTTTCATCCACCAATCATTTATTTTTTTTGCATACTCAATAGTTAAAATCATTGAAGTATCGAAGCCGAAAATTTTATATGGTAGATTAAGCGTATCTAAAATGTCCTTAGCATAAAACATTCCTTTAACTAAATTTGGTCCACCTCTTCCTATTACAGTATAAATTGGTTTTTTACCATACTTAGCTATATGATCCCTTAAAGCGTCAAAAATTCCTTTAAAGGTTACATAAATATCTGTGTTATTTGCTTTCCCGCCAATAATTAAAAGAACATTTGCTTTGTCGTACCAGTGTTCAAAAACGATTTTACTAATTTTATACATTTTTTCATAAGGGGGATTTCCGCCAAAATCGGAAGAAAATATTGCCTGGTTTCCCAAAGTTTCGGTAGCTGCAGAATTTGCTCCTCCACCGAACATAAATGGAATAACTGTCCCGTTGGGATTAAGCTCAAGTACATCGCTCTGACCTTGATACGTCCTAAGTTTATTAATTTCAGCTTCAAAAGGAGAAAAATCTGTTTGAAAAATTGCCGGAGGAAGGTTAGTTCTTTTCCAACCGTCATTGTCCTGATCAAATGCAGCTTTAAGATCGCAAGCAATTGGGATATATTGATTATTTATTTTTGCAACTCTTATGGGATTCAACTCAATTGTTGTAAATCCGTAATTTTCATACAATTCCCAAAGTTTTGGAATATATCTAACTAATGGAGAAATAAATTTTTCGGGACAGCCTGTATCCGTTAGTGCATTTGTTACATCAAACGATCTTAACCCGGTAAAAGGATCAATTTCTTCCACTTTTTTCTTTTCAGGTGGTAAAGACTCAACATCTACACCACCAAAAGGAGAAATTGTAAAAACCGGTTTTCTATGGCTGGAAGAGGCAGTAATGCTAAAATAGACTTCTAAATCAGCTTCAATAAAAGCTTCCATTGTAACACCATTTGCTCTATTTCCTTTATGTTCAGCAAAATATAACTCCCGCTTAGCATCAAGCGCATCAACAAGATTATCAACAATTTTAACAAGTCCTGCTTTTCCTTTTTTACCAACACTGCCGTAAAAAAAAGGCTTAATTACTATCTTGCCATATTTATCTAACATTTGTTGAATTTCTTCTTTATTTGCTCCTCCGGTTATCACCTCTGCATAAGGAAATTCCACTAAATCAAAGAGCGTTGATCCATATCGTAGACCTGAAAGTTGCATTTTTTATATTCCTATTAAATACTAAAAATTATTAAGAGAGTAAAAATATTCATACTTCATTAATATAAAAAGGAAATTCAGTACAAATTGTCGTTTTATTTAAAAGATGAAAAAATATTGAACAAACAACATTTGTCTTGAACTTTAATCGCATAGATTTATATTTTTAATTAACTTTTTAAAACAATAAAAATTGGAGAAAAGTATGGATAATTATCTGGTAATGATACAGGGATATGCAACTACATATGGAATAAAATTAATTGGGGCCATTGCAATACTTATTATTGGATTGTGGGTTGCTAAAATTCTAACTAATTCGTTCAACAAAATGTTAAATAAAAAAGGAACCGATGAGACATTAGCAAAATTCTTTACTGCAATGGTTAGAATTGGCTTAATTGCATTTGTAGTAATTGCCGCAATAAGTCAAGTTGGTGTAGAAACTACTTCTTTTGTTGCAGTTCTTGGTGTAGCCGGTTTAGCAGTCGGATTAGCACTTCAAGGATCTCTTTCAAATTTTGCCTCAGGAGTAATGCTTATAATTTTTAAACCAATTAAAGTTGGAGATTATATTGAAGGTGGTGGAATAGACGGTGTTGTTAAAGAAATTGGAATTTTTGTGACTACATTAATTTCACTTGATAATAAGGTCATTTTTGTTCCTAACTCAAAAATGGCTTCCGACAATATAATTAATTATACTATGAACGACACAAGACGCGTTGACATGGTTTTTGGCATCAGTTATAGTGATGATATTAATAAATCAAAACAAGCAATTAATGATGTATTAAAAAGTAATTCCAAAATATTATCTGAACCGACACCTGATGTATTCCTATCGGAATTGGCTGATAGTAGTGTAAATTTTGTGGTAAGGCCATGGTGTAAAACTGAGCATTATTGGGATGTTTATTTTGAGGTTACGGAAGCAATCAAGAAAACATTTGACGATCAAAATATTGAAATTCCTTTCCCACAAAGAGATGTTCATATTCATCAAAATAATTAGTCTAATCAATTTTATTTTTTCGAAAAGAGCAGAAATATTAGAGGAAATATATAAATAGACACAAAAAAACCCGCACTAAAGCGGGTTTTTAATTAAAATATAATTTAAAACTAAAGCTTAATATCTATAGTAATCAGGTTTATACGGCCCACTAACAGTAACACCGATATACTTAGCTTGTTCTTCAGAAAGCTTATCAAGTTGTGCTCCAACTTTTTCCAAATGAAGCATTGCTACTTCTTCGTCTAAATGTTTTGGCAACATATAAACTTTATTCTCATACTTATCTGAATTGTTCCATAGTTCAAGTTGTGCTAATGTTTGATTTGTAAACGAATTTGACATAACAAAAGACGGATGACCGGTTGCGCAACCTAAATTCACTAACCTTCCCTCTGCGAGAATAATAATTTCCCTACCGTCAATGGTGTAAATATCGACTTGGGGTTTAACAGTATCTTTTGTATTACCATATTTTTCATTCAACCAAGCCATATCAATTTCATTATCAAAATGACCAATATTACAAACAACCGTTTTATCTTTCATAAGAGTAAAAGATTCCGAGGTAACTATATCTTTGTTGCCGGTTGCTGTTACAACAATATCAGCTTCAGGAACAGCGTCTAAAAATTTCTTTACTTCAAATCCTTCCATTGCTGCTTGAAGTGCACAAATCGGATCAATTTCAGATATCATTACCCTTACCCCTGCACTTCTTAACGATTGTGCTGATCCTTTCCCTACGTCACCATAACCGGCTACAACAGCAACTTTTCCTGCCATCATTAAATCAGTTGCTCTTCTTAAGGCATCAACAAGAGATTCTCTGCATCCGTATTTATTATCAAATTTTGATTTTGTAACAGAATCATTCACATTAATTGCAGGAATTGGAAGTGTCCCGTTTTCCATTCTTTCATAAAGCCTGTGAACACCGGTAGTTGTTTCTTCCGACAATCCTTTAATATTAGCTGCAAGTTCAGGAAATTTATCTAATACCATATTAGTTAAGTCACCGCCATCATCTAATATCATATTTAACGGTTTTCTTTCTTCACCAAAAAACAAAGTTTGTTCAATACACCAATCAAATTCTTCCTCATTCATTCCTTTCCAGGCATAAACGGGAATTCCAGCAGCAGCAATTGCGGCAGCAGCATGGTCCTGAGTAGAAAAAATATTACATGAAGACCAAGTAACTTCTGCACCAAGCTCAATAAGAGTTTCAATTAAAACTGCAGTTTGTATTGTCATGTGTAAACAGCCGGCTATTCTAGCGTCTTGTAACGGCTTTGTATTTTTGTATTTCTCTCTAAGAGACATTAGCCCAGGCATTTCAGCTTCTGCCAACTTAATCTCTTTTCTTCCCCAATTTGCTAATGATATATCTTTAACTTTGTGAGGAATATATTCAACATCATTTTTTACTTCGTTCATTATTAACCTTTCTTATACTTTTTAAATTTTTCTACTAAATCTAATTTTTCCCAATTAAATTCTTTTCTTCCAAAATGACCATATGATGAAGTTTTTTGAAAGATTGGAGCTTTTAATTTGAGTTTATTAATAATACCTTTTGGAGTTAAATCAACTTCCTTTTTAATCATCTCCGATATTTTAGAATCAGAAATAATTCCAGTCCCTTTAGTATCAACGTAAACAGAAACCGGTTCTGCAACTCCAATTGCATATGCTAATTGAACCAAGCACTCTTTTGCTAATTTTGCTCCAACAACATTTTTGGCAATATATCTTGCAGCATATGTAGCACTTCTATCAACTTTAGATGGATCTTTTCCTGAAAATGCTCCACCGCCATGAGGAGCCCAACCGCCATAAGTATCTACAATAATTTTTCTGCCGGTTAAGCCGCTGTCACCGTGCGGTCCACCAATTTCAAATCGGCCCGTAGGATTAACATGATATTTAGTTTTGTTATCCAGTAATTTTGACGGAATAACTTTTTTTACAATATTTTTAATCACATCAGATTTGATTTTCTTTTGGCTTACATTACTATCATGCTGAGTAGATATTACAACTGTATCTATTCTTAGAGGCTTATTATTCTCATCATATTCTACTGTAACTTGAGATTTGGAATCAGGTCTAAGATACGGCATTAATCTTTTATTTCTCTTTCTAACGTCAGATAACTTCTTAACAAGTTTATGAGCATATACAATTGGCATTGGCATTAGTTCCGGAGTCTGATCGCAGGCATATCCGAACATAATTCCTTGATCACCAGCTCCGCCAGTATCAACTCCCATAGCAATATCAGGTGATTGGGAATGAATTGCATTTAATACCGAACAGGATTCAGAATCAAACTTATATTCAGCTTCCGTATATCCTATTTGTCTAACTGTTTTTCTAACTATACTTTGTATATCAACATAAGCTGAAGTAGTAATTTCGCCGCCAACTAATACCAAACCTGTGGTTACAAATGTTTCACAAGCTACCCTTGCGTTAGGATCTTTCGCAATTATTGCATCTAAAACCACATCGGATATTGCATCGGAAACTTTATCCGGATGTCCTTCGGAAACAGATTCAGATGTAAAAAAGTAGGACATTTAAACCCCTTTTGTTATTTTTTGTCTCTAATTATGATTATTTATTTATCAAAGCTTAAAAGTTAGATAAAAACTTATCCATAATCAAAATTATCGAAATTACAGAATGTTTTTTAAGGAAATTCAAAATTAATAACATTTCCAAAATATTTAATATAGAATACCCGATTATTCAGGCCGGCATGGTTTGGGTATCCGGATGGAAATTAGCTTCGGCTGTTTCTAATTGTGGTGGACTTGGATTAATTGGTGCCGGATCCATGAAACCGGAATTATTACGTGAACATATAAAAAAATGCAGAATTGCTACAAATAAGCCATTTGGAGTAAACTTCCCACTTTTAAGAGGTGATGCTGAAGATCTTGCAAAAGTTATAGTTGAAGAAAATATAAAAATAGTATTCAGTTCAGCAGGACATCCGGGAAAGTTTATTGACTATTTTAAAAACCATGAAATAACCGTTGTGCATGTTATCCCATCTTTAAAATTTGGATTAAAAGCCGAATCTGTTGGGTGCGATGCAGTAGTTGGAGAAGGAGTTGAAGCTGGCGGACATAATGGCCTTGATGAAATTACAACTTTTTGTTTAATTCCACAGCTTGTTGATAACCTGAATATTCCGGTAATTGCTGCCGGCGGTATTAGTGATGGTAGAGGCATCGCTGCAGCCCTTGCTCTTGGAGCAGAGGGTGTTCAAATTGGTACACGTTTTGCAATTACAAAAGAATCCTCCGCCCATGAGAATTATAAGAAAGCAGTAATTAATGCACAAGATAAAGACACCCATCTCATACTCAAGAAATTAGGGATGGCAAGAGTAATCAAAAATAAATTTAGTCAAGAGGCTAATGAATTAGAAGTAAATTGTGCTGATTTAGAAACGCAAAAAGAATTTAAAAACTCTAAAAGAGAAATGAAGGGAATATTTGAAGGAAACCTAGATGAAGGAATGTTAGAAGCAAGTCAGAGCAGTGGACTAATCAATGATCTTCCAACTGTTAAAGAATTAATGAATAGAATTATTTCTGAATTTCACGAAGTACGAAAAAACCTAAATTATTGAAAGGATTAAAATGAAATTTTACCCAACTTTTTTGACCTTACATATAGTATTTGCTGGTGTATGGATAATATTTTTTGCAGTAGATATAGTATTAAAATCCAAAATAAACGATAGCAATGAAAAAAATATGAAGTATAAGTTAATGGAACTTTATCTTCATCTAACTAATCTCTTTGGAATTGTTGGTTTTGTTGGAATAGCACTTACCGGAATAGCACTTGTTTCTTTAAACCCGGGATACGGATATTTTGATATGTCACATGCACATTGGCTGGCAACTAAACAAATCATATTTATTATAATTTTAGTAAACACATTCTTTAGAATAATTCCTGCTGCAAAAAAACTTAGAAATTATATTAAAAATGAAGAAGATAAGGTAGATGCTCAATTTAATTCCGTCACTAGAATTAATTTACTAATTAATATTTTGGTCATTATTAATTTTATTTTTGCTATTACACACAGATTTCTTGGTTAATGTTAATGACACATAAATTCCTCATTTTCTTTTTATTAACAATATTGTCATTAGAAGCACAAAATTTTTCACTTTCTGTTTTCCCCGAGGAAAAGCTATATGAAAAATATTATGCCGATGCTATTTCACATCAATTTTCTTTAAATAAACATCTTGAAAGTAATCAGTGGTTTGGGAATATTGGCTCTGAGTTAGCACTATTCAATATAAGTTATTCTGATATTACAGCTCAAATTTCAGCAGGTGCTACAGTATTTAATACACTTATAAAGACACCCGGCCATATACAGGTTTTTACTGTTGACTATCTTGTTGATTTTTATGGTGATATTGAAATTGCTGAAAATTTCTTCTCTAGATTTATTTGGGGACATTTAAGCGCTCATTTTTCTGATGACGGAATAACACAGCTTAATTATTTACCTGTTAGCTACGTAAGAGATTATATGGGATTACATTTCCAGAGAAAAATTCCCGAAAAAAATATTAAGCTCTATATTGGAGGATTTTGGAACTTTCATAATGAACCGAAAACCAAAAAACATTTTACTTTCCAATTCGGCGGTGATTATGCTTATGAAATAATGAACGATGTTGCAATTTTTTCAGCTATAGATATTAAGTATAAATCTGAAGTAGAATTTGCAACAACTCAAAGTTACCAATTAGGAATTATGTTCCCATTCAATAGAGACACTAGGTTTAGAATAGCCTATACTCACAGAGAAGGTTTTGAAGAAAGAGGACAATTATTTAATAAAAAGGACAATAAAAATATGTTAGGATTTTATATTGATTTCTAACATGAAAAGAACTGTAATTATTTTATTCATATCCTCATTATTAATCTCTGCGCAAAATGTTAAAAACAAACAACCTGAAGAATCCTTTTTTAATAAAAAAAACGTATCTGTTATGGCAATCTCAGGAATATATGCTTTCTCATTGGTGGAAGGATATGTTTCCTGGTGGAAAAATGATTCAAAGCCATTTCATTTTTATGAGAAACTGGGAAAAAATTCTTGGTTTAATGAAAAATACTCTTTAGGCATAGATAAAGTTGGTCATTTCTACACTTCATATTTCTTATATAAATTTCAAAAAGATGTCTTTCTTTGGGGAGGAAATGAGCCTGGATTTTCCAAATGGTTTTCTGCATTACTTTCTTCCGGATTTGCAGTAATTATCGAAATTGGAGACGGATTTTCTTCATTTGGATTTGATTATCAAGATCTAGTTTTTAATTTGGCCGGAGTTGGATACGGTTTATTGCAAGAAGAAAGTAGTATCTTTAGACACTTAAACTTTAAGTGGAGTTTTTTTCCTAAATCAGGATTGACAATACCTCCAAATTTTACCCACCATTATGATGACCACATTTACTGGCTCACTGCCGATGTATATAATTTATTTGGTGATAATTTCAAAAAATATTGGCCTCAATTTTTGCAGCCGGCTATTGGATTTAGCGTAAACAAAAATGGAACAGAACGTGAATTTACAGTCGGATTTGATTTTAATTTCAATTTTTTATTCAAAAATTCAAATCAGGATTTAAAACTTTTAGGAAACACTTTAAATCTTTTTCATTTTCCAGCTCCTGGAATAAAGTTTAATGATAATGCTAAACCCAACTATAAATTACTTTTATTAAATTAATTAGGTATTTTTAAGAGTTTATACATAATTACTAAATGAAAAAAATACTTTTACTTGGATCAACCGGCTCTATTGGAGTAAGTACTTTAAAAGTTTTAGAAGAATTTAAGGATTATTTTGAAGTTTTTGCACTTACAACGAACTCCAATATTGAACTTTTACAGGAACAAATCAAAATATTCAATCCAAGATTTGTTGTTGTTAAGGACAAAGTAAAAGCAGAGCAGCTTAAAAATTCTATCTCAAATAGTTGCTCAATACTTTCCGGAGACGAAGGACTAATTGAACTAACTTCTTCCGGTGATTATGATATTCTTGTATCGGCATTAGTTGGTTTTGCCGGATTACTACCGACAATTGAAAGTATCAAACGGGGTAAAAGAATTGCATTGGCAAATAAAGAAACCCTTGTAGCTGCAGGACAAATTGTAATGAATTTGGCTGAGAAGCATAATTCGGAAATAATTCCTGTTGATTCTGAACATAGTGCTATATTTCAGTGTCTCGTCGGGGAATCTAGAAAAAGGGTTAACAAGTTAATTGTAACTGCTTCGGGAGGACCGTTCCTTAACAAATCTATAAGCGAGCTAAATAGTGTATCCGTTGCTGAAGCGTTAAATCACCCAAATTGGGATATGGGCAGTAAGATTACTATTGATTCTGCAACAATGATGAATAAAGGTCTGGAAGTTATTGAAGCAAATTGGTTATTTGGATTTGAAAAGGATAAAATCGATGTAGTAATTCATCCTCAATCAATAATCCATTCGATGATTGAATTTATTGATGGGAGTATTAAGGCTCAATTAAGTATACCGGATATGAAATTACCAATTCAATATGCTCTAAGTTATCCTGATAGATGGGAAAGTAATTTTGTAAATACAAATTTTCCATCTTTACACGAATTAACATTCTTTGAGCCGGATTTGGTAAAATTTAATTGTCTAAAATTAGCGTATAATGCCATGGAACAAGGTGGAACCGCCCCTTGTATACTCAATGCGGCAAATGAAATTGCTGTAGAAAAATTCTTAAAAGAAGAAATTACTTTTACACAAATTCCGGAATTGATTGATTTTTCATTAAATGGAATGGAAGATAGTTCGACTATTGATCATGAAACCATTTTAGAATATGATCGTCAAACGAGAATATTTTCACAAAAATTTACTTAGGAGAAATTATATTGTTCGATTCAGTAATATATTTTGTTATTACAATTGCCATTCTGGTATTTGTACATGAATTAGGTCACTTTCTTGCAGCGCGTATTTGTAAAATGAGAACCGATGCGTTTGCAATCGGATTTGGTCAAAGATTAATTGGTTGGAATCAAATAAATGGACTTACTTTTGGGAATCTTGCTAAAGATTTCGATTTACAAGGTCATACGGATTATAAAATTTGTCTCCTTCCACTTGGTGGTTACGTAAAAATATCAGGCATGGTTGATGAAAGTTTTGACACTAAATTTGTAGATCGGGAACCCCAACCATATGAATTTAGGGCAAAACCAACCTACCAAAAGCTATTTGTTATCACTGCCGGTGTTATGATGAATCTTACTCTTGCCATATTGATTTTTTGGGGAGTTAATTATTACCAACCCAAAACTATTATGCAAACTACAAAAATAGGATATATAGCCGACTCAGCTCTTGCATATCAAGCCGGGTTCAGGTCGTATGATAGAATACTAAGTGTAAATGATACTAAAGTTTCTGATTGGGAATCGATGTTAACTAATTTGTTAATTAACAATATTGGAAATGATGTTAATGTTATAGTTGAACGAAATAATGAAAAATTTAACTTTGTTGCCCCAAAGGATTTGCTTTCTCAAGCAGCTCAAGATGCTTCATTTTTTACAATTGGTGATTTAAAACCAACTATTAATAATGTTATGAAAGAATCACCTGCGGAATTAGCAGGTATTGATAGCGGGGATGTGATAATCGGGATTAATGATCAGTCAATTTATAATACCGGCCAAGTTATTAAATCTATTTCTTCAAGTCCGAACATAGATCTGAATATAATGTTAGTCAGAGAAAGTGATACTGTTAATACTATCGTAAACCCAGGCACAGAAGGCAAAATAGGAATATATATTTCCGACGTATATTCTGGCGATGTAGATTTTGAAGAATATGGATTTGGTGAATCTTTGGTAAAAAGTGTTTCAAACATTGGCGGTTATACCGTACTTACTTTTAAGATGCTAGGGAATGTAATTAAGGGTGATGTGGCTTTTGAAAACTCATTTGGAGGCCCGGTAAAAATTGCAAAATTTGCATCTGAATCTGCCGATGCCGGAATAATTCCCTTTTTGATCTTTTTAGCAATGTTGAGTTTAAGTTTAGCAATAATAAATATTTTGCCGTTTCCGGTGCTTGATGGCGGCCATTTTGTAATTATTCTCATTGAAGGAATATTTAGAAGGGAAATTCCTCTAAAAATGAAATTAGCAATTCAAAATTTTGGTTTTGTAATTTTATTAATGTTAATGGCTTATATTATTTATACGGATATTGCAACTTTATAGTATATTTGTACTATAAAGTTTGTTCTTTTTATTCAGCACTAGGCAAGATTCTAGTATTAAAAGTATAATTGAGATTTTTAAGTAAATCTCAATTATATTTCTTTTTTCAAGGCACTTCATTCTTCACAATATAAACTCTTCGTTTTCTTACCAGACAAATATTTAAAAAATCTAAATTAGTTTAAATTTTAATCATAATTTTATTTCAATAGGACAATAATGAAAAAGTATTCCCATATTCTTGTATTAATATTAACACTAAACACTTTGTTGCTGGCTCAATCAGACTTGACATATAGTTTGGATAGTGTTGTTGTAACAGCCAGTAGAATTCCGATTTCTTATTCAAAAATTGGAAGGAGCATTAACGTAATTTCTCAAAGAGAAATTCAAGCTCTCCCCGTTACAAATATTCAAGATTTACTTGAATATAATAGCGGATTGGACATTAAACAGCGGGGCCCGGAAGGCGTTCAGGCAGATGTATCGATCAGGGGTGGTTCATTTGAACAAACACTGATTTTAATTGATGGAATTAAATTATCCGATCCTCAAACCGGCCATCATAATATGAATCTACCAATTTCATTTTCTCAGGTAGAACGAATAGAAATATTAAAGGGACAGGGATCAAGAATATATGGTGCCAATGCTTTTGGTGGAGTGATAAATATTATTCCGAAAAGAAATTTGGAAAATAATTTACATATAAATTTGAGTGGAGGAGAAAACAGTTATTATGATCTTGGGATCACCGGATCGATAAATTTAGGAAATAGCAGCCATAATTTTTCTTACAATAGAACTAAGTCCGATGGATATAGATTAAACACAGGTTTTGAAAATTACAACGTTTCTTTAATAAATTCTTTTAATCTAAGATCGGCAATTTTGAAAACAATCTTCGGATATACAAATAAAGATTTTGGAGCAAATAGTTTTTATACAACCCGGTTTCCTAATCAAGCTGAAAAAACTAAAACCTTCCTGGCAGGTCTTTCTGCAGATCTGAGAATTAGTGATTTCAATCTTTCCCCAAAAATATATTGGAGAAAAAACGAAGATGAATTCGTATTAAGAAAGCAGGACCCTTCATTTTATAAAAACAACCATGAAACAAATGTTTATGGCGGCGAACTTCAGGCATCAACAAACATATTAGGCGGATCTACTACTTTTGGTTTAGAATACATACAAGATCAAATTGTAAGCAATAATCTTGGGGAACACAAAAGGGAAACCAAAGGTTTTTTTATTGAACAAAATATAAATATTACCGATAAACTGAATTTTAATGCAGGTGGATTTGCTTATTACTATTCTCAAATCAATTGGAATTTTTGGCCGGGTTTTGACATTGCTTATTATCCCATAAACCAATTGAAAATATTTGCTAATTATGGCAGAGCATTTAGGATACCTACATATACGGAACTATATTATAGCGATCCGGTAACCGAGGGCAATGCAAAACTGGAGCCGGAAGAATCTAATAATTATGAAGTTGGATTGAATTATAAATATGGAATACTAAATTTTAATACCTCTTATTTTAGAAAAGAAGGGACAAACCTAATTGATTATGTTTTGGATATAAATGATGATTTATGGAAAGCGAAAAATTTTACAGAAATTAATACTGACGGAATTGAATTAGGATTACACTTTAATTTAAATAAAGCTACAAATAATATCCTACATGGTGTAAGTATAGATTATACATATTTAAATTCTGATAAAGCAGAATTAGATTTAAATTCTAGGTATGTATTACAACATTTAAAACATGATTTAACATTTAAAATATTTCACATTCTACCTTTCGGTATAAATCAGAGTTGGGCACTTAATTATGAAGATAGGTTAACATTAGATGATCAGCTTACAATAGATACCAAACTTGCAAAGAGTTTTGCTAATTTCAATATCTTTATAAAAGTTTCGAATTTATTAAATAAATCCTATGAAGAAATTCCCGGGGTTCCTTTGCCAGGAAGATGGATAATAGGCGGTGTAAGTTTTAGTGTATTGTGATTAATTATGCCTGGGAGATATTGAATATTCAGCACTTCCCAGGCATTGTGGTTATTTACTTTTCTTTTACATCAACACTTTTCCCCATCAAGCTTGAATTTAATAGGTATTGTTACTTCTGATTTTACATTTTTACCATCTTTAATACCAGGATTAAATTTGGTATCCTTAACTGCTTTTATTGCAGCCGCATCAAGATCTTTATTAACGCCATCAACTATCTCCGTTTTCGTAACAATTCCAAATGCGTCTATCTGTGCTTTTACTAGTACTTTACCCGTTATTCCTGCATATTTTGCTGAAGCAGGATATTTTATATTTTTAGCTAATTGCTCAATCCCTCCGACAATTGAAGGCATTTCATCCAATTCTTTCTGAGCGAAAGTAGTGAATGAAATTATTAAGAATATAGGTGCAATAATTTTAAAAATTTTCATTCTAATTCTCCTAATCTGTTATTATTATTTTATCTATAATTATGCGCGCATATTTTTTATTGCAATTTGAACAATATTGGAACAGTTACTTGAACTTTAACCGCTTTACCCTTTTGTCGTCCCGGTTTAAATTTTGTGTTTTCTACCGCATGAATAGCAGCTTCATCACAGCCGGCACCAATTCCTTTCATAACTTCAGTCCCAGCTACATTTCCCTCCTCATCAATAAATGCTTTTACAAAAACACGTCCCTCAATTCCTGCTCTTTTTGCAATTTCAGGGTATTTTATTTTTTCTTGAACTTCATACATTCCACCTATTGGTGAAGGCATAGCATCTACTTCAATTAAATATTTTTTTTCATTCACTTTACTTAAATTTATTTTCGATATATTCTCCAAAAAACCTGGCATAAATAATCTTAAAGAATCGGAATAATTTTCAATACCAATTTTTAGATCGGTTCTATACTTCGTATCTATGCCATTCTTTTTAGCCGGAATAATATTCTTTTTCGAGAACAATTCACTTATTTCTTTTAAAAATGAGTCAATCAATAATTTATTTTCCGGATTTGGTCGTTTCAAGCTCTTGATAAAATCAATTTTTCCATTTTCATTTACAAAAAATCTAATATGAAAAACTATTTCTTCCGGGAAATTTGTGTTTTTACTTTTTATTCTATTCCCTATCTCAAGGAATTCGGAATTAAGTTGTTTCGAATCCGCATCATCAATAAATTTAACCTGACTATCCACTTCATCATCTGTTAAATAATCAAATTCATGTGTCTTAAGAACTTCCACCTTGCTGCTCTTTTCTTCACAACCCAAAATCAAAATTAACAATGAAGCCAATATTATTATTCTTGTTTTCATTTTCTCCTCACATTTTTGCTGTCACAACAATTTCGTTATTTAAATTTCCTTTAACTTCAGTCTGCGGTAAACTATTAAATAAAACTTTTATCATTTGATTTTGCTGATTAACTCTCTGATAAGTTAGTTCCAATTTGTTTTTATACTGCATCGATTCATTATAAAAGAAAATTGAAAGCACCAAAAGAATTACTGCAAGAACATAACTAATTGTTGTAAACATTTTTGCACTGTCGCGAAAAAACGGAAATGTTGACTTTTCTTCTTTTAAATTGGAAATTATTTTTACATCCAATTCTTCAGGATAATCTTCAATACTTAAATCTGTCGTTGTTCTTAGCAAGTTCATTTGTTTAAAATATTCTCTTGCATCTTCATTATCAGATAATTGAGAAAAAAGCATTACTTCTTCACCTTTTGATAACTCATTATCAAAATATTGATGTATCGTTTCTTTTATTTTTTGTGTGTTCATAATTTTTCTCGCTTTTCTGTTATTCCAGAATGTTTTTACTGGAGATCTATATTTTAACAAATGGATTCCCGCTCCTGCCTACCGCAGGCAGGTTCGCGGGAATGACATTTTATATTTCATAAAACTAGTTTTGAGATTTTATCTATTAATTTCTGTCTTACTTTATAAAGCCTGCTTTTTACTAAGTTAACGTCAATATCTAACGTTTTTGAGATTTCCTTATAACTCAATCCGCCATACTCTTTTAATAAAAACACCTCTCTTTGCTCATAATTCATTTTTCCCAGTTCGTTTAGAACAATATTTTTCATATCGTTCTGTTCTATATAATTTTCAAGTTCGAATTCATCTTTTTGTGATAGCAACGTAGTCTCACTCAAGTAACTGGTTTTCTTCCCTTTCTTATAAGAATTATAATATTCATTTCTTGCAGATTTGAACAACCAAAAATTTGCACTTTCCTTATTATTCAAATCATCAAATTTTTCGTAAAGTTTTAAAAAAACATTTTGGATAATGTCTTCAGTGATCATTTGATCACCGGATAATCTGAGTATAAAATTATATAATTGCTTCTTATACCGATTATATAAAATTGTAAATTGGATTATCTTATCAGTGTTTCTTTTCAAAATATATTTTGGATTTTATATAAAGACAATTAAAGAGGTAAAATGTTGCTTAGACTTCCATTTTTTTTTTATTACCATGGAAGAGATATTATAATAATAAATTTACTTCAACTCATTTGATGTAAATTTCATTTCTACAAAAAACTCGCATCCTTTTCATAAGCAATTGATAACATACCGTTATACTTTTCAAATTCTATTTCTACTGTTCCAAACATTTCCAAATGAGGGGTGGTGAATTGAACATCTAATAATTCAAAATCTCTTTCTTTTAAATACTCGATTAACTTTACAAGCGCGGTTTTGCTGGCTTGCGATTTTAAAGAAAACATTGATTCACCAAAAAATGCTCCACCTATTGCAATACCATACAATCCGCCGATCAATTTTTTAGATTCAAGGACCTCTACAGAATGCAAAAAACCGATTTCTTCCAAACCTTTATACGCATTAACTAGTTCTTCCGATATCCATGTTTCTTCTCTATTTGCACAATTTCTAACAACTTCAATCGTTCTTTCATCATAAGTAAATTCAAACTTGCACGTATCCATAAATTTTCTTAAAGATCGCGGAATATTGAAATTATTTAGTGGAATTATCGTTCTTGTTTTTGGTTGATACCAATCAATTTCTCCGCTTTCGTCAGCCATTGGGAAAGCTCCCTGAGCATACATATTAAGCATATTGATTGGTTTAAGCAGTTGTTTTTTATCAAATTCTTCTTCTTTCATAACCTATTACTTCTTACCTAACAAAATATAATTGTTCATTTGGAGATCAAAAAAACTATTCTTAACATACTTCCAATTAACAAGTATGAATAACATACATAAATAAATATTTACTAAGCAGCTAAAAAATAATTATACTTATCCTCAAATAATAATTGATAAACGACAATTTGAATACAAATATTAAATCTTTCATTTTTACTCTGAGCGCGGTATTTCTCTGGTCAACAGCTGCAACAGCATTTAAAATTACATTGATGGGAATGAATAACCTTCAATTATTATTTTATTCCTGTATTGTAAGTACTCTAGTACTATTCATTTTACTTCTTATAACATCGCCAAATCAAATTAAAGATACATTTAAGAAAAAATATGCGAAACAAAATATTATCTTGGGTTTATTCAATCCATTCTTATTTTATTTAATTCTTTTTAAAGCATATTATCTACTGCCGGCACAGGAAGCTATGCCGCTTAATTATACCTGGCCCATAACAGTAACACTATTTTCAGTATTATTTTTACAAACAAAGATTAATACGAAAATAATATTTGGTATGCTGGTTGCGTTTATTGGAGTAGTAATTATAGGAACCCGGGGTAATTTATTTGAATTAAAATTCCATAATCTATACGGGGTAATATTAGCTGCGGGCAGTTCCTTTATTTGGGCAATGTTCTGGATATTAAATTTAAAAGATAAGAGAGCAAGTCTATCAAAATTGTTTGCTGCTTTTTTTTACGGCAGTATTTTTATTTCAATTTATGTTTTTACATTCGATTCAATTAAAATAAATAACTACAATTATCTGTTGGGTGCTGTGTATATAGGGTTTTTCGAAATGAGCATTACTTTCTTTTTGTGGTTAAAGGGAATATCACTTAGTAAAAATAAAGCCAAAACAGCAACGCTGGTTTATTTATCACCATTTGTTTCCATGATCTTTATAGCAATAATTTTAGGTGAGAAAATTCTACTTTCTTCAATCGTCGGTCTTGTTTGTATTGTATCAGGAATAATTGTGCAGCATATTAGTTTTAAGAATAGAAGGATTAAATTCAGCTTAGAGTAAAGGTTTGCCCAATAGTATCTAATCCCAATTTAATATTGTATTTTTTTTCGGAATTCTTCAGCCAATTTATTGGCTCCTCAAAAGGTTCCGAGCCTTGTTTAAAGGTTTTACAATGGATTGGCACAAAATATTTCGCTCCAATTGAATCTGCCATTTGTAATGCTTCTTCCGGATTACAATGTGCATGTTTCCAAGGATTATAAGCACCAATCGGCATAATAGCCACTTCAATTTCCTTACCGGCAATTACATTAAATTTATCAGTCATGGTTGTATCCCCGCCGAATAAAATACCTTTAGAATTTTTTTCTAAAAAATATGCATTATAACTTCTGCCATCTTCAAAATAACCCCGTGATCTGTCTTTCTCCCACGGAAATCTCCATCCAAAATGTTTTACTTCAAGGGCAGTAAATGTAACGCTTTGTATTTCAAACTTTTCTCCCCAATCAATAGAAGTTAACGATTTCCATTTTAAATCATTAATTACATCCTTGGTTAAATGTGCAGTTATTGCATCAATTTCATTGGGATACTTTGCAGTTATTTTTTTTAAGGTCGGATAATCCATGTGATCCATATGGGCATGAGATAATAAAATTATATCCGGCTTGGGAATTTCATCAATTTTAAGCGCAGGCGGTGTTAACCTGGAAGGCCCTAAACTAGTACCTATAAAATATAACCCAACTCTACTTAATAAAACCGGATCTGTTAATATTTTAGTACCATAAAAATTGATTAAGACTGTAGAATGTCCAATCCAGGCAATGTTAATCTGATCATCATTCCATTTTGATGGATTTGGTTTATGTTCTAATATTGAATCACTCGAAGGCTCTTGAGGATAAACAAAATTTGGAAAAAGAAGTGATCCAATTGTTGCCAAAATTCCCTTCTTAAGGAATTTTCTTCTATTTAACATTTGTTAGTCTTTCTATTTTGGAATAACCACTTTATTGGTTAGTTCGTTTACATCATCAGGTTTTATAGGAAAGTGTTCACCCAATAACTTTCCTACATTTTTAACCCCTGTAATAATTCCTTTAGAAAAATAACCGTTTTTAAAATTCTCCTGTATTTCCTCACTTACCGATTCCCAAACATCAAATGCAACTTTTTCATTAATTCCTTCATCGGCTAAAATATAAAACTTTCTTTCATTCAATAAGAAGAAGAGAAGTATTCCGATTTTATCCCTTGTTTGATGCATATTAAGCTTGTAGAATTCCTTTTCTGCTAAATCTCTTAGATCTTGATTTCTTTCTGAAAAAGATTTTTTTTCTTTAATACTTACTCTAATTTCACCGGATGTTATTAACTCAATTTCAGATATCTTAGCTGATATCCTTAAAAAGTCATCGTCATCAAAAAAATGATATACTAATTCGTTCAATTTTTCTTGTCCAATAATTTATTTACCAATATAAAATCATTTTTTGTATTTAGAAAGGGAAAGAGTTGGCCGGATCATTAAAAAATAAATGAAAACACTGTCATCCCCGAATGTTTTTATCGGGGATCTGCCAAACAAAATTAACCAGATTCCCAGTCAAGCTGAGCATAACAAAATACAATACCACAATTAATAATTATTTTACATTCGTTGAGCTGTATAATTTTCTGTACAATGATTATATTTACACTCGAAATTATTGTGATTTATTAATAAAAGGAAGAACATGAATTTAGAATTAAAAAAGTTGGAGAATTTTGAACCTAGAAAAGGACCGGTATTACTTGTAATTATGGATGGTGTGGGATATGGTAAAAAAGATGAAAGTGACGGCGTTCATTTGGCTAAAACTCCGAATCTTGACAAAATCTTGGAATTACCGAACCGAGTTAAATTAAAGGCGCATGGAATAGCTGTTGGTTTGCCGACAGATGATGATATGGGAAATAGTGAAGTAGGACATAACGCACTTGGAGCCGGCCGTGTATTTGCACAAGGGGCAAAACTTGTTAACGAATCTATGAAAACCGGTGATATTTTTGAGACAGAAAATTGGAATAAAGTAATTGAGTTTGGCAAAGCCGGCGGAACCGTTCACTTTTTAGGATTACTTTCCGACGGAAATGTTCACTCGCATATTGAACAGCTTTTTACAATGATTAATAAATGTGCCGAGGCAGGAGTATCGAAATTAAGAATTCATGCATTATTAGATGGTAGAGATGTTCCGGGCAGATCTGCCCCAACATATATTCAACCGGCTGAAGAGTTAATGAAAAAAATCTCTAGTGAAAAAGGATATGATTACGATTTTGGTTCCGGCGGCGGTAGAATGATCACAACAATGGATAGATATAACGCGGATTGGGATATTGTAAAAAGAGGCTGGGAAGCTCATGTTTTAGGCATTGGAAGAAAATTCAAGAGTGCAAGTGAAGCTATTGAAACTTATTACAATGAAGATAGTGAAAAAATCGATCAATACTGGGATCCGTTTGTTATTGTTGATGAAAACGATAATCCGAAAGGAACAATTGAAGATGGTGATGCAGTTGTAATGTTCAACTTTAGAGGTGATAGAGCAATTGAAATTAGTAAAGCTTTTGAGGATAAAGAATTTGATAAATTTGATAGAGTTAGAGTTCCGAAAGTGTTTTATGCCGGGATGATGGAATATGACGGTGATTTACATATTCCAGCTAATTATTTAGTAAATCCGCCTAAAATTGATAGAAGTATTAGTGAATATATGTGTGCTGAAAATATTACTACATTTGCAATTTCGGAAACCCAAAAATTTGGTCATGTAACTTATTTCTGGAATGGTAACAAGTCCGGTTATGTATGTGAAGATAAAGAAACATATATTGAAATACCTTCGGATAAAATTGAGTTTGATAAAGCTCCAAGAATGAAAGCTGATGAAATAACCGATAAAACAATTGAACTTTTAAGATCGGGCAAATATCAATTCGGCAGAATAAATTATCCAAACGGTGATATGGTTGGTCATACCGGAGTTATGGATGCCGTAATTACATCTGTTGAGGCAGTTGATGACGGCTTAGCAAAATTATTACCCGTTATTGATGAATTAGGAGGTATTGCGTTAATTACAGCCGATCATGGAAATGCCGATGAAATGTTTACTGAAAAAAATGGTGTGAGAACTCCCAAAACTGCACATACATTAAATGCAGTTCCGTTTGTTATTTATGATCCAAATTTTAATGGTGAATATAAAATGGCTGAAATTGAGAATCCCGGGTTAACAAATATTGCCGGAACCATACTTAATCTATTGGGTTATGAAAATGTTGAAGATTATGACCAATCATTGATTGATATGTTGTAGTTTTGTAGCCGCAACCTTTAGGTTGCGCTTACTGTTTTTATTTGTCATTTATACCGCAGACTGAAGTCTGCGCCTACAAAAAAGACCGCCAAATGGCGGTCTTTTTATTTTATTAAACCTCTGGAAAATTAAAAACACTCGTCATTCTGAGGAGCGGAGCGACGTGAGAATGACATGTATTTTTAATCTCTCTTATATATTCTTTCAGCCTAAATTTCTTTTTCTACGGATATTTTTGCATTTTCAACTATTACTTCATAAAAATAACCTGCTCCAAAATCTTTATCGACTGTAACTGTTCCTTCAATTACAACGGTTTGTCCGACTTTGGCCGATTCCTCCGATGTTACGGTTAAATCTACCGCTTGGCCGGAGGTTGTGCCATCCTGAATATGAATCCAATTACGATTCATTATACCGCCATTATACTTTGTTACCACTCCTCTAACTTTTACTGTTTTTCCCGCTAATGACTTTTTATCTCTATTCACAGTTTCAACAGTCATTCCATCAGCTAAAGGAGATATATTTATTTCATTGGCTGCTTTCACTTCAGGTTTACCATGTCCACCCGATGATGGCACCATTCCGGGCATAGTTGGTTTTTCACCCGTAGAAGTATTCGATTCGGGAGTCTTCGATACTTGATCGACAAACAGAATATTTTCAAAAGTTTTATTAAGCGACTTACTTTCAAAATTTTTCATTTCCATTGCAGAAGTAAAATATAGTACCTCTCCGGCTGAGACAGGCATTTCGCGAACGGCAATCCAAATTTCGTTTCCGGCTTCCTTACCTTTAACAAAAGTATAACCTCCTCCCTTCATAGATTCAACAACTTCAATCTTACGTGTCCCGTCAGTGGTATCAGTTTTAACCTCCGATTCCTTCTCTCCAGTGCCACATCCAATTAATGTGATTATTAGTATTGCAGAATATATTACTAATTTTTTCATACTTTGATCCTATTATTATTATTATTACATTTTTCTTACTGAAATTTATAAAAACTAAACCTCATTCTCAGAGATTATCTAAAAAATAATCTGTGATTTTTTGGTATAAATTGATCATATCATTCCCCTTTACATGGTGTAAATGACCGATATAGGGGAAAAAATCTAATTTTTTATTTAAGCTAACCGTTTTTTTAATAAATTCAAGAGAATTTTGCCAAACCACCGTTGGATCGGATGTACCATGTATGATGAGCAGTTTAGCGTCTAAATTATCAATATAGTTTAATAAACTAGCTTCTTCATATCCATCCGGGTTATTTTGCGGCGTATCCATATATCTCTCACCATACATAGCTTCATAATATTTCCAATCGATTACAGGGCCGCCCGCAACACCTACTTTAAATATGTTATCCGTTCTCAGCATCATTGTCGTTGTCATAAAACCGCCGTAACTCCAACCGTAAATTCCAATTCTTGTAGTATCAACATATTTAAGTGATTTCAAATATTTTAATCCGGTTAATTGATCTTCAAGTTCTACGGTTCCCAACCTCCTGAATGTTGCCTGCTCAAATTCCAGTCCCCTATTATCCGTACCTCTATTATCAAGCTGAAAAATAATGTAGCTTTTTTGTGACATATACTGGAACCAAAAATCATATTTGCCATGATACCATTCGTTTGTAATAAGCTGACTATGTGGTCCCCCGTAAACATAAATTATTGCCGGATAAGTTTTCGTTGAATCAAAATCAGTTGGTAAAATTATACTTGAGTATAAATCTATTTGATTTTTACCCTTTAACTTAAAGATTTCGGGTTTACTAATTTTATAATCGGCAACCGGGTTTTTTATAATTTCCAATTTGGAAATACTTTTCCCTTTCACATCAATTACTTGAGTTACAGATGGAATTTCCAGGCTTGTATACGTATCCAAAAATAATTTGTTGTAATTATTATAAAGTAGAGTATGATGTAAATTTAATTCCGTTACTCTTTCAATTTTCCCGGTATTTATATTTAGGCAATATAACTGATCTTCAATAATTGTCTCTTTTGTTCCTGTAAAGTAAACTTCATTTTCAGTTTTATTTAACCCGATTAACTCTTTTACTATCCAATTACCTGACGTAAGTTGTTTTATTAAATCACCGTTGGACTTATACAAATAAAGATGCTGCCAATTATCCCTTTCGGAAAACCAAATGAATTGTTCCCCGGATAAAAACTTCAGCTTATTATGAGGCTCAATATATTTATCATGAATCTCTTCAAAAAGTACCTTTATTTGTTTTCCGGAAACCACATCATATTTTATTAATTTTAAATGATTTTGATCTCTATTTAAATGTGCTACATAGATAAACTTTTCACTTGGGTCCCATGAAACATTTGTTAAATATTGCTCTTTATTTTCACCTGCATCCAACCAAACCGTATTTTTATTTTTAATAGAATATATTCCAATACTCAATATCTCGCTTGTTTGACCTGCCATGGGATACTTTATATTTTTTATTTTTGCAGGTGTTGTTCCCATTTCTAAAATAGGAAAATCGGAAACACCGCTCTCATCTTTTTGATAAAAAGCCAAAAAATTACTTTTGGGCGACCAAAAAATTCCACTTTTACTTCCGAATTCATTTCTGGATACGAATTGTCCGCTAACTATATTATTATCTTTCTCATTGGTTATTTGGGTTATCTTACTTTTCTCATCACTTAAAAAGAGATTGTTTTCAAAAGTATATGCAACTGATTTATAGTCAGGTGAAAAGGTTTGATTGGCTGATGAAATCTCTAATTTATTTTTAAGTTCTATAGTAACAGGATCAATTTTAATAGAAATTAAATTGTGATCAATCCATATTAGAGCAGTATTAATATTAATCCAATTCAATTCCGGGATTTCCAAAAGAACTGAATCTATACCTAATTTAGATAACTCCGAATTCAGCTCTTTTAATGAAATAATTTCCGATTTCTCACCCGAATTTGCATTAGCAATAATAATTCTATTGTTTTTAACATATCCAACAAACTCGGTTTCTCCAATCCAAGAAGCCTGTTTTACTTTTTCTGCGGACAATTTTGTGTAAGAATTAATCGCCACATCTTCTATGGTGAAATTTTCTTTCTGAGCAAATCCGGTTAAGTTAAAAAAAGCTGAAATTATACAGATTATTGTGAATTTCATAAAATTTCCAAGTAAAAAATGATTAAGTAAACTTATAAAAAATAGCATTCTCATCCGCACATATTGTTAAAAACATAAATTAATTTTTGAACATTAAGTGTTTTAGTTAGTTTGGAGGATAGTGATCTCTTTCACCCGCCGTGTGTAATACATCATAATTGAGATGACAGACAAAAAAATTCTGCAAAAAAAAATCCGGCGGTTGCTGAGTAGTCACTCTACCTGATGGCAGACAGGTTTGCCTCTATATTTCCCGAATGCATTCAAGAAACCCGGCAATCGGTTGACGTATCGAAGAAAGCGAAATCTTTGTTTTTAGCTTATATTAAAAGATTCATCAATTCTCTTATTTGCCGAAAAGGCAGATTCAACATAATTCTATAATAATTTAGAACGTATCTATATAAAATCTCCGCGCAAGTTTTTTCTAATTCCGACGTCCAATGAGAAATATCCATGTTTTGGAAAGGAAAAGTCGAAATTGAATTTGAATATAAACTATAAAAAAGAAAAATAAATTACGGAGAAATTACAAATGAAAATAAGAATTGTTACCGCAATAGTAGCTGTATTTTATTTAATTAATAGTTTACCACAGGTTTCTTTTGCTCAAAGTGTAGATGTTAAAGATGATGCAGACAACACTTTACTGCAAATAAATGATGAAGGAACAACCGGTTCCATTTC
>Ga0209633_10000428_pt1 | contig 49446 bp, 36 predicted proteins | sample Cruoilmetagenom1_FD_187290 | JGI IMG/M metagenome (GOLD analysis project Ga0209633, IMG submission 187290) | Oil polluted marine microbial communities from Coal Oil Point, Santa Barbara, California, USA - Sample 1 (SPAdes) (version 2) | ecosystem: Environmental > Aquatic > Marine > Oil seeps ... | reverse complement strand
CCCGATAGCGCGGACTTGCAGTCCGTGCAACAGACTAAAATATTAATACAGGTATAATGTCTAATTCATTTTCTAATTCTGCATAATTACGTGCTGAACTAAATACATAATCTTCTGGGTTAGCCACTATTTTTTCTACAACAGGGTTGTTGTGAATGTAGTTTATTTTTTGTTTTATGAATGTATTAGAATACATCTTTTCTGCATGGTAACCGCTTTGCCAAACCTTATAGGTTTGGTTTCTTTTTAAATGCTCACATGCTTTTTTGAAATATTCTAAGAACCATTCTCTTCTACTTTCTGGATATTCTATTATAGTTTCAATAATCTTTTTTGAAGTAAAGGTTTTAAAATCTCTTATAACATTTGATAGCAAGGCAGCACCTTCTACTTTACATAGCAAATGTATATGGCTAGACATTATACAATAAGCATAAATCTCTAAACCTTTATGTTTTTGGCAGTATTCTAATGCATTTATTATAACATACTTTTGTCTTAGTCTTGTAAAAACATCTATCCAACCCACCGTCGTTATGGTGATAAAGTATGTGGCATATGGCTCTGTAGCTTTATATTTTGTTGACATTTACTGTACTTTTTAATTGTTTTATAAAAGTGTGTATTAGTAGTTTTATTAAAGAGTTTTTATTGCACGGACTACAAGTCCGCGCCATCGGGATTATTGTAGTTTTTACCAACATTGTTGGTACTCATATTATAAAACCAAAACATTGAGTACAGGTGTAATAAAATCCTCCATATGAGACTTCTGTATTGTGTATGCTGGCCATGTAAAATTCCCATAATTATAGTTGTTATATTGGGTATAAGAATAACATGTAAGGAATAAATCTACGAGTTCTTTAGCCGTTAAATTAATTTGATAAGAGCCCATCTTTTTTTCATAATTACTCACATCATGTAAACTATAACAATTTGTGCAAACCTTTAAATCAAAATCTTCATTAGGCATTTTAGTGGCTAAAAAATCTTGATATAATTGATTTACTTCTCTTTGTTTGGCTATTTCACTTTTACAGGCCGAAAATATAAAACAAAGTAGTACTAATAAGTATAATTTAGTTTTCATGTTATTTTTTTACATAATTATAAGTAAGTGTCTTTTCTCGCTTCTTCGATTCTCTTTTCTTTAAGTTTTGACATACTTAAATCCCAATCAATAATTTCGTCTTTAGTCTTAGGGTTATCATATTCTCTAAATTTTACTCTATTATTTTGAAATTGAATAAATTAAGTTCTATTACTTATCATTTTCATCTAATAACAATGGTTCGATGTAACCTTCAGGCGGTTTGTTATACTGAATCTCTAATAATTCTTTATATTTTACTGAGTCTCTTAATTTTATCAGATCTCTATAAATGGGCTGTTCTATATAAGTTTTTGTTATTTCTTCAACACTTTTATCACTATGTTTTTCTAGACGCTCAGTATAGGATAAAACCATATCAATATAATCATCAAATCCTTTTTTAGATAAACGCCTTTTCTTTTCTTTTAACGACCATGAGTTATAAATTGAGTCTATGACTGAATTAAAACCACCATTTCTAAAATCCAGATATAGGTCATTATAGCCTAAATCTCTCCAAAACTCATCCTCTCTTGTTCTGATAGGACGTGTATAACTACTACTAGTACTACTGTAAAACATCTTTGGCCGTATTTCTAGAAAAATAGTACTACCTCCTACCTCATATCCTGACCAAGAATCTAAAAAACCTTTAGAGTACCACGACACTCTTCTAAATTCCTTAATTACAGGGTTGTTATAATGATCTATAATATCATCATTAGTTTCTATGCTTAAACCATACTTTTTATCTAATTTTTCTTTCATGTTTTTGTATATAGCTTTAATAATTTTAAAATCTATTTTAGCTATAGTGTATTCGTCTATATATTTATCTACTAATGGATCGTTGAAGTAAACTTTTGCTGCATAATTGTTTATTAGATCGTCGTCGTAATCATACGCATGTATAGTTTTATATGTCTTAGAGGTATCTACCTGAACAAAAATTAAGGCAGTTGTCCAAGATACTAAGGGACCTTCAAGATTTCCAAATACTCTTTTTGAATTAAAACTACCACCACCAAACACTTGTTGTAGTTCCTGTAGAGTAATTTGTTTGTTATAAATAGGTTGGCTTCCTCTAGCCATTTCATACTGATAAACGTCATATTTTGTCATACAGGTATCGCAATAAGTAATAACATCATCAAGATGTATAACCTGTTCTTTATAAATATCTACAGTATAATCTTCTGGAAATCGTTTTTTTTTCTTTTGTACACATCCGCAGAGTAAAAAGTAAGTACTTATTATTAAAAATTGTAATGGTCTCATCTTTCTGTATAATTTATTACTATAAAACCCTCTTTTCCTCCTTTAACTTTGTTATATGCTTTAGCTATCCAATAGTTTTTCAAATCCCCTAATAATTTATTTATATTTTCTCTTTTAAAATCTTTTTCGTACCTAATCTCGAGCTCTTTAAGTGTTTCTGCTGATAGTTCAAATTTATCTCTTCTGTGATTATTCATTCGCGGAGAGGCAAAATCTGCTGTTGGAATGCCTGTTATCTCAATTTCTATTCTATTATTTCGTTCTGCATCGTTTCTAAATTGCCCTTGAGAACTGCTATATAAAACAGTTTCAAAAATTCCTCCTCCTAATCCGCCAATTAAAACCTCTCTTTCTTTGTTAAAAAGCGTCTCTCTATTAATTGGTTTATAAGACTTATCAACTAAATCGAAGGCTAAAGTCCAGAGTTCATTTGCGTAAGGTTCATCCGAAGTTTTATCATAATTATATGATGACACTAAAATATCTCCTTCGTCATAAAGTGCCGAAAATTTATTTATCTCTACAGCTTCTAAAGTATTAAAGACCCTAAAAGGTAAGTTATTTACCACTCCACCATCAATATACAAACCTTTATATAAATCATTATAATTAGCGTCTTTATTCTTATCAACAATTGCATCAATCATCACTGGTTTAAATATTGCAGGCAGATTCATAGAAATAGATACCGCTTCAATAACAGGAAAGTCCGGAGTATGATAAACAGAAAATAATTTTGGTGCACCAGAACTAATATTTGAACCTGTAATTACTAAATCTACTCCGGTTAATCTAAAAAACACATCAAAAGTAACTTGTTCTGGTTTTCTTGATGTATAGTTTAACTTCTTAAGAAGATAATTGTTCATAATCTCACCAAATATTTCGCGAGTTTTTACACCTGAAAGCATACCTCTCTCGTGTAATAGACAATAAATATGTTGCCCCATATGTACATCAGATAATTTCTCGGCAAGAAACCCATTGCCAGCAATAGATTTTACAAGTCCCTGAGCTTGTAAATATGCCCATTGAACCTTGTCACTATAATTTTTGTAATTCAAGGTTCCAAGTCGATAAGCATTGTCTTTATCATTAACTTTTTCCCAAACTCTTGTCATGGGTGGTTTGTTATAATTATCATCAATTAGTTTTTCAAAATAACTAATAGGAACAGCTCTTGCTTTAAATAAATTCTCAAATTTTAATGGAATTGGAGCACCTGTTATTTTATCTGTTGAAATTGAATCATAAATTATCGCTTGAGCAGGCTTGTTAAAAATAGATTCAACCTCTAATGAATTCATGCCCATAGCAACCATAAATGCTGTTATCGCACCAGCTGATGAACCACTTATTCCTAAAATAACCTTCTCTCTTCTTCCAATACCTGTTTGGATATCTCTTCTTATTTCTATTCTATCTTTTATTTCGTCATTTGTTCCACTATAAAAGTTATTTTCCTTAATATTAATTAATGGCATTCTTATTCCATTGTATTTCTCTTCTAAAGCTCTAACAGCTCCTAAATATGCAATGCCTTTGCCACCACCTCCTTCAAAAGATAAATACTTAATATTTTTTAAATCTATTTTATTCATAAATACTATTTAAAGCAGCAATTAAATTAGTAACCGCTGCTTATTAATTGTTATGCTATTATTACTCCACAGTTACTTCATCATCACCACTCAACGTACTACCACCAGTACCATCACTCACATAATCATTACAATCACAAGGCAAACCATCTCCTTCAACCGCAGCATTATCCTTTTGTAAAATGTTTAGTGATGTTGGTAACCTTGTTTCCCAAGGTTCACCTACTGGAGTAGGGTCTTGCTCTGCTAAATCGTCTATTATAGAAACATATAATGGATCTTGTGGTACTGGTGCTTCTCCGCCATTCCAAGTTCTGCCTGTTTCTAAATAATACATTACGGCTTTTTCGTAATTTGGTCTTACAGGCACAATTACACGAGCCATACCTGCTTGTAAGAAGCCTCTAAATACAGGGTCGTTATCATCTAATTTATAGATTTCTTTCCAACTGCATTTTTTACCCCAAAAATAAGGGTAGAAGAGGTAGGACATAATATCCCAATCAAAAGCTTGCTCAAAGAATTTTGCCTTCTGTGCGTAGCAAGCCAAATCGCCTTTAATATCCATATCTGGCATATCCTCAGCTGTATCACAAACATTTAATTCGCTGTAATGGCTGTTGCCCACCTCAACCTCTAGCCATTTTAGGCAGTTTTTCTGCAGTTCTTGTTGCTCAATAGTTCTATTAAATAACGGATTATTGCCTTGTATTTGTATACCAAGCGAGTTTTGGGCTTTAGCTTCTGCCACTGCATTATCATAAGCGGCTTTCTTTTCTTGGTAGGCCTCTATAATTTTATTAAAAGTGTCCAGTTTCCACTTTTTAAGTGTTTCAGACTTCCGTTCACATAAAATATTGACGTTAATAGAAAAATACAAAATGTTCCATGAGTTAACTGAAAAAGCTATTGTACCTTCGTGAATAGCAGCGAAATTATGATTGAAGTTACCAATCTCTTCATTAGCAAAAACAGCAGCACTTTTTATAGAATCACCAAGTACAATTGACAAATAGAAAATACCAGATTCTTGAACTATGGCAGAGAATGGCGCACTTCCAGAAATTGCAATATAGCCCTCAGGTATGTTTATATCGTTATTTGACATTCCCGTGGAAATTCCATCTGTACCATCGTAACTATAGGCTTTTGTTATTCTTTTATACGCTGTTGGTGGTGTATTTACTTTGGCTCCATAAGTTGCCGCCCAATTGGCGTAATCATCCTCAGTAATAAATGTATGATCGGCAATGCCATGCGTTCTTGGGTCTTCTGGTTCGTCAATATCAATACCTAATCCTTCGTTTGCTAAAGCCTATAAATGAAATTTTGCAGGTTCAGGGATCATAAACTCAAAAGAGAGGCGTTTTCCATAATTTACAACCTGATTTTTGTAAATTTTATCTACCCAACGGTATAAACCTGTAACATGCCCATCTGCATTATTGGTGTTATCTAAACCATGTAGGTTATTTTCTTCAAATTCTTCAACAACCTTATTAACGCGCTCTTCTCTAACCCTATTTACAACACGGTCTAAGGCTCTACTACTTACTTCTTTTGCGTAATTTGAAGCTTGTAAATTAGCTTCTACTGAAGACGATGCTGTTGCAAAACCAATATCTGTAGTCATTTTTACAGGACCATATTGCCCAGAGGCTGTTACACCAATATCTAATGCTAAGTCTTGTTGTATGACTTGAGAAGATTCTTTCTCCATCTCAAAGCGATCCGTAGTTGTTGTATCTCTTAATTTTTCTGTAGTGCTTTCAGTTTCAAAAGTAGTTGTTGTTTCTTGGCGACGTAAACGTCTAGTAGAACGCTCTTTGTATTCCCCTTTTAAAATATTCTCTATATGAGAAACCTCACCAGCTGTATAACAACATACGTCTTGCTCAACACGCATATAATCTGAAACTCCTAGATTAGTAATACCTGAACATTGTTCATCCGTTGTTTCTGAATTATTATCACTTCCTCCAGTAGTATCAGCATCACAAGGATCAATACCTACATTAAAAATGGCCTGTCCGCGTTGTGAAAAAGCAAAATCTAATAATAACGGATCTAAACTGCCTGATGATGATTGGTCGTCTGTAGTATGTAAGGTCGTTAAATACGATGTTGAAGGTCTATACAATTGCCAAACAATCTTATTGCCATCTGGAGTAAAAACTCTGGATATCTTAATCTGATCGTCATTATATACGCGTTTTGCAATTTGAGTATTAGTGCCATCTATATAAATCCAAGCATTAAAAATAGGATCTGTTGGCAATAGACTAAGATTGTTTACCATTATCGCATATTTAATTTTGTTGAAATTTGCATCCGTATTTTCAACAGACAAGCCTACCGAAAAAGAAGAATTTAATGCTAGTTTTTTTAATGTAAAACTAATAGATCCAAAATCTGTTATTTTATTTTGTGAGGCACCACCAGAATTACCAAAACCATTAGCTTGGGCTCTAATATAACTTAAAGCTGAATTTGATGAGATACCAACTTCATCAATTAATGTTGGAAAACAGCCTTGAGAAAAATTAGACGTTGCATTTTTTGTCTTATTAAGTTCTATGATGCTTCCTCCAGCAACTATTTGCTTTTTATTGAGCGTTTTTAAAGAAAACAGCTCATTTTGTATTTTAGTAGTCTCTTTTTTAAGTTCATCAATAGCTTCTATTGGGTCGTTTAAGTCACCTAACTTTAATTCTTTTATGACTTCAATGGTTTCTATTGAAACAAAATCTGTGAGTGCTTCTATACTTAAAGGCGCATCATCCAATAATTTAATAATAGCTTCATAAGACAAACTAGAAACACCAACTCTTGTTTCGTCACCAGAGGTTATAGCTTCCGTATTTTCAGCCTTAACATTAACTTTACTTAATTTTTTTAAAAATTCTCGGTTGTAAACTATTAATTCATCAATAGCATTTCTATATCTAGCTAGTTTTTCATTGTTTTGATCTACATTGATTAATGAATATTTAGGGTTAGCTCCGTTAACATTATCAATAGAAGTATCACTTACATTGCTCGATAAAATTACTTTAGGAATAACTACATTAGCGGCTCCTAAAGATCTTAAGTCCTTATCGGTACTTATTAACTCTTCATTTTTTTTCTTAATCACAAAATTATTAGCAACAATAAGCATTAATAATGCTTCTCTTATATAGGGCTCCTTATCTTTAATAATAAAATAAAACAGATTATCCCAAACGGTAATTAACTGTTCTTCCGATAAAATATCCGCATTTATGTTGTTGTCTATACTTTCTAAATCAATCACGCTTCTATTGCGAAAAAGCCAATCAGAAAAATTGTATAAGTCAGAATTTATTTTTTCTACCTCCAGTACAGATATAATTGGTTCAAAACCCTCTATTAGCTTTTTTAAATCTTCAAGCGGAATTTTACTGTTTGGGTCTAGTTCTTTTATAATTGAGCTAGACGATGTATTTGGGTGATAAATTAATTGCCTATCATCATTTTCTTTAGATGATTTTTTAGGGTTTCTTAATGTTACGAATTTAAAGACACTAGATTTGCCTTTAGCTCTTTTTTCCATTGGGATGTACTTTGTCTCTGCCATCTGTTTTTATGTTTTTTATTATTAATTGATTTTTTAGTTTTAGCTATATATAAGAATAACGCTAGAGGTTATTCGTACATTTTAATCTTTACGTTAATTTTTAGTTAATCATTTATTTACAGGTATCGAATTGATAATAAGCTCAATATATCACATCTACTATCTATGGATGATTCTCTTTCAGTGTTAGAGATAATTAAACCTTGATGATTTTTTATCAACTTTAAAGTCTTGTGCTGCGTCTTTAAAACTTATCGTAACATGACCATGTAAAAAACATGAGAAAATAAAACACGAAAAATAGACAGCAAGGAAATGCCAGTATTTAAAAACAATAAATTTCATAAAAAATATAATTAGCTATAAGGAGTAGCACTAATTACTATTAATTGTTCTAAACTAATTCGCTAGCGCGAAAGGGATTGAATAAAGCTACAAATAATATTTTAATTATCATCTAAATAATTAGAAATAATAATAAAATAATTTTAGACTCATGAGTCATAATTTTAGTTTTTATAGTTATCACAGCATGTAATAGTATGTTAGCAACATGTTTCAAAATAAACTCAAACAAACTTATAGATTCAAAATAGTTTGTTTTTTTCATTTTGAATACCACTGATGTATGCTCATCTTTCATTTTAGATTTAATAATTCATACTTTTGAATTCATACAATAGACTTCAAAATAAAAGCACATAATGAGCAAACAAACCTTTCATTTAGGACTTTCTATGGCAGGAGCAGTATCTGCAGGCGCTTATACTGCGGGTTTTGTAGATTATGTATTGGAAGCACTTTCGGAATGGGAAAACGCAAAACAAACGCAAGCTAATAATCCTAACAGTAATATTCCAAATCACAATGTTATTATAGATGCCGTTGGTGGAGCTTCTGCTGGTGGCATGGTTGGTATGATTGCCACATTGGCACTTTATTCTGGTAATTGGAAACCTGTTAAAAAAGTGTCTAACGTAAAAACAGGCAATATACTTTACGATAGTTGGGTGTTTTTAGATGACGATTTAAGTCTTTATGCAAAAGAGAGTAGAGGTAAAGCTACTTTTGAAAAAATGCTAGATACTTCAGATATAAATCCAGAAGTTGGAGCACCTTCGCTCTTAAACTCTAATCCTATTGATGCTATTGCAGAACGTGTTTTTAATGAATTACCAACAGATGCTAGTTTAGATAAATTACCTGAGTTTATATCCAAAGATTTAAGATTGCTCATTACATTAACTAGCCTGAGACCTTTAGATTATAAGGTAAAAATGAGCAGGATTAAATCAAAATTTTTAGATGAAACACCTTCACATCGTGTGAGTAGTCATGATGTGCTGGCACATTTTAAGTTGAATTATGATGCTACAAAAGATAAAAATAAATATTTGCCTTTTCATCCACATACCTTAGCTTCAAGAAGCTTTTTAATCAAGGTTACAAAAGCAACAGGAGCTTTTCCTATTGGACTAAAACCACGTTATTTTGATGATGAATTTGCCACAAGCTATTTAAACAACAGTTTAAAAGTTAGAAAGTCTTTAATTAAGGACATGGATATTCTTATAGATGCAGAAACGACGTCTAATTTTCAATTTACAGCTATTGATGGAGGTACTATAAATAACGAACCTTTTGATGAAGTGTTGAGGCATCTTATTAATAAACATGGTGTACCAAATTTAGAAAACCCGAAGTTTGGAACGGTTCTTATAGATCCATTTCCTAGTTTTTTCGATTCAGAAGTTACAGATAAAGTTAATTATAAAGTATCGAGTATTATGGGAATTGTTGGTGCTCTTGTGCCAACAATTCTTAACCAAGCTCGCAATAAACAAACAGATACTTATGGAGTTGGTTTGTTTAAACTAATGTCGTTTCCTAGAAAACTAAAGTCTGGAAAAATGGAAATTAGAGAACATCCTCCTTTAGCAACAGGAGCTTTAGAAGGTTTTGGTGGGTTTCTGGATATTAAATTTAGACAACATGATTTTTTTCTTGGCAGAGATAATGCTCGCAATTTCCTTAGAGGTATTCTCTTTTTAGAATGTGATAAAGATGATCCTGAAAATTTGTTTTATGGTGTTAGTGATACTGTAATTAATGAGTTTAGGAAGAAGGTAAAGCAAGATGATGGAAGCGAAAAGATTTATATGCCAATAATACCAGACATTAGTAAGATTGAAGGTGATACAAATCCAACAAAATATGAAGTTGAAGAATTTCCAAAATTTAATAAAGAAGCCTTTAGAAAACTGGAAAAACCGATTAAAAATAGAATGAAAGCTATTTTAAAAGCTGAGTTTAAAGGAAGAATTAAAAAATGGTGGTTACGACCAATAGTGGCAGCATTCAGAGGTGTTTTTGCTTCTAAAATTACTAAATGGGTAATGGATCAAGTTGAAACTGATTTTAAGAATAGGAAGATGTAATAAACAACCCAAGATTGTAAAAACCCACGTTTTTTTTACCTAAGCAGACAGCTATTAAACCTTTATTATCAAACAGCTACAACTCCATGTCTATCTACTTTAAATATAAAAAATTGAAAATAAGTCAATTAATGTATTGTATGTTAAAAAAATGGCATCATCTTTGCAATTCAATAAGTATTATAAATTAAATTACATTACAATGAGTAAAGGAACAGTAAAATTTTTCAACGATGCCAAAGGATTTGGTTTTATCACTGAAGAAGGAGTAGACAAAGATCACTTCGTACACATTTCTGGATTAGTTGACGAAATTCGTGAAGGCGATGAAGTTGAATTTGATCTTGAAGAAGGTAAAAAAGGATTAAACGCAGTAAACGTAAAAGTTATCTAATACATATACTACAAAGTTTAATAAAAAGCCTATCAGCAATGATGGGCTTTTTTCATGATTTATTCTCAACGAAAATACTCAAATACTTCAGATAAACAGTGCTCTTAATGAAAAAATTAAAACGAGAAAGGGTTCTTCTTCGTTTTTTTATACCTTTAATTATTAACAAGTTAATAAGCAATAACTATGAGTTATGATTTAATGGTATTTAATCCTAATACTGCACCAAAATCTGAAATTGAATTTTTAGAATGGTATGAACAACAAGCAGAATGGGAAGAAGAACATTCTTATGATGATCCAAAAGTTACTTCAACAGAATTAAGGAATTGGTTTATGGATATGATAACTGAATTTCCCGCTTTAAATGGACCACTTTCACCAGCAGATATAGATGACAGAATTGACAATGATGAAATAACGGATTATTGTATAGGAAAAGATGTAATTTATTCAGGATTTAGATGGTCTGTAGCAGAAAAGGCATATCCAAAAATGTTAGAGAAAACAAAAAAGCATAAAGTTGGTTTTTTTGATCCTAGTGGAGATGGTATCATAATGTTCCCAAATAAAAAAGGAATATTAGAATCTATAAATAAAAAAACGAAATCAAATCCATGGTGGAAATTCTGGTAATGGATAAATAAAATTTAATAAACAAATTAGCATTACTTTTAAAATGAATCCTAGAATCATATCTATTACAGAAAAGAAACTCATTGGAATGAAAAGTTTCATGCATCATAATGAATTTGGAAATATTGTTAAATTATGGAAACGCTTTATGCCACGAAGAAGAGAACTTCAAAATATACTTAATAGTGAATATATAGCTATGCAAATTTATGATGATTTCAATGCTATAGAAAAGCTTTTTGATATTTGGGCTTGTGTAGAAGTTTCAAATTTCAATACTATGCCAGAAGGTATGGAGTCGTTTACAATTCCTGATGGTGATTATGCTATATTTATTCATAAAGGAATGAATGCTTCTGCAACTTATCAAAAAATTATGACAGAATGGTTGCCCAATTCTGGTTACGAGATTGATAACAGACCGCATTTTCAAGTGATAGGAGAAAAGTATAAAAATGGAAGTGCGGATTCTGAAGAGGATTTTTATGTGCCTATAAAATTAGTATTGAAGCAATAATGTAAGTCCGAGTGAAATTCTTTTTTAGAATTTTGTATCGAGAACACTAAAGAAAACCTTCTCGATACTATTTTACTAGATTTCCATCTGCTAAAATTACTTAAAGTGATATTCTGTTTTCAGCATCAAAACCCAACCCGATAATCACAACCAACCATATAATTACTACAGCCAAAAGCCGCTTTTCCTTTTAATATTTGTCCTGTTTTACATTTAGGACAAATATCTCCAGCTTTAATAGTCGCTTTTTTAGCAACCTTTTTTGGTTCAAATTTTAATTTAAAATTGTCATCAAAACGTATTAAGCCTTCTTGAGTAATTCCTTCAATTTTAAAACCTTTTAAATTTACTGTAGAACCTTTAGTTAATAGCCGAATGTATTGCTTCTCAGAAATTTTCTTGTCTCCAAAACTAAAGGGCAACGTAAAGTCGCAAGATTTGCCATAAAGATTACAACCATAAGCCGATTTTCCTTTTAAAAGCTTACCAGCTTTGCATTTAGGACAAGAACCTCCAACCAAAGCTTCAATTTCTCCTTTCGATTTCGACTTCAATTTCGATTTCTCAACAGGTTTATTATTAACTGCAGAAATTCGTGTTTGTACTTTTTCGCTTCGTACTTCGTACACCAAAGCATCAACCATACGTTTCATGCCTTTTATAAAAGCAGCAGCACTAAACTCACCTTTTTCAATATCTTTTAATTGCTTTTCCCAACTTCCGGTAAGTTCGGCAGATTTTAAAAGCTCATTTTTTATGGTATCAATGAGTTGAATTCCTGTAATTGTTGGAATCAGTTGCTTCTTATTCCGTTTTACATATTTGCGCCTAAAAAGCGTCTCAATAATATTGGCACGTGTAGACGGACGACCAATACCATTCTCTTTCATTAAATCCCTCAATTCATCATCATCTACTTGTTTTCCAGCCGTTTCCATAGCGCGTAGGAGAGAGGCTTCCGTAAATTGATTAGGTGGTTTGGTTTGCTTCTCTAAAAATGAAGGTTCGTGTGGTCCTTTTTCTCCTTTAATAAAAGATGGCAAAATTGATTCGCTTTTATTTTTAGAATTTTCTGATTCGAAAACAACGCGCCAACCCTTAGAAAGAATCTCTTTTCCTGTAGTTTTAAAATTAACATCAGCTGCTTTCCCTATAACTGTAGTATTGGAAACTTTACAATCATCATAAAACACAGCAATAAAACGTTTCACTATAATATCATAAACTTGCTGCTCGTTGTATTGCAAATGCGTTTGCATTCCTGTTGGAATTATTGCATGGTGATCTGTTACTTTTTTATCATTAAAAACACGCGATGATTTTTTTATCTTTTTATCTAAAAGAGGTGCTGTAAAACCCGAATAATCAGTAAGTTTAGATAAAATACCTTTCACTTTAGGATACACGTCATTTGGTAAAAACGTAGTGTCAACTCTTGGATACGTAACGACTTTTTTTTCGTATAATTTTTGTGCTATTTTAAGTGTATCATCTGCCGAGAATCCAAATTTTGTATTGCAATACACTTGTAATCCCGTTAAGTCAAAAAGTTTTGGAGCATATTCAGTACCTTTCTTTTTGGTGGTAGATACTATTTCAAATTCGTGTTCTTTAACTTTATTTGCTAATATTTCTCCATCTTCCATTTTTAGAAAACGGCCTTCTTCATAACTAAAAAGCGTATCTCTATAAAGTGTTTGTAATTCCCAATATGGCTGTGGTACAAAGTTTTCAATTTCCTTAAAACGATTCACAAGCATCGCAAGCGTAGGAGTTTGAACTCTACCTACAGAAAGTACCTGTTTGTAACCACCATGTTTTACAGTATATAACCGAGTTGCATTAATGCCCAAAAGCCAATCGCCAATTGAGCGCGAAAAACCTGCATAATACAAATTATCGTAATTTTTAGAAGGTTTTAAATTTTTGAAGCCTTCTTTGATTGCTTCAGTCGTTAAGGACGAAATCCATAACCGTTGTACTTCACCTTTATAATTGGCTTCATTAATAACCCAACGTTGAATTAATTCTCCTTCTTGTCCAGCATCACCACAATTTATGACCAATTCAGCTTTATCAAATAAGCTTTTTACAATTTTGAATTGCTTTTTTATGCCATCGTTATTAGATACTTTAACCTGAAATTTTTCAGGCAACATTGGCAAATTATTTAAATCCCAACTTTTCCAATACGGCTTATAATCTGCTGGTTCAAATAAAGTACAAAGATGTCCAAAAGTATAAGTTACTGCATAACCATTACCTTCATAGTAACCATCACGTTTTGTTGTAGCGCCTAATACAGATGCAATTTCTCTAGCAACACTTGGTTTTTCGGCTATACAGACTTTCAATAGAATTCAATTTAATGAACACGAAAATACAGAAATTTATAGACGAAATGATGATTTTTTTAGAGTTCTAAAACTAATTTTTGTCCGATTTTTAATGGAACCGTTTGTTTAATAGCATTGGTTTTACAAAGTGTAGTAACAGACATATTATTTCGTCTAGAAATTCCGTAAAGTGTATCTCCTTTCTTAACCACATAAAACTTAGGTTGTTTTACTAAACTTAAAAGAGCGGCTTCGTCGGCAGATTTAATAACAGTCACTTTACTTACACGTTTAGAATTATGAAACCTTGCATGTGTCCACTTTTGTGTGACCCAAATTTGCCTTTCTCTTATGGCATTTTTAGATGAAAAATCGAAAATATATTCTGGATGAATGTATTGGCCTTTGTAACTTAATTCTAAGTGCAAATGGCTTCCTCTAGAGTTTCCAGTATTTCCGCCTTTACCTAAATATTCTCCTTTAGATATGGTGTCATTTGCTTTCACACCAATACGCGATAAATGTGCATAAGTAGATTCTAATCCATTATAATGTCGCACAACAACTGTATTTCCAAATCCGTTTGCATATCTCGCAAAACGCACAATACCATCAAGTACAGCAACAACTGAATCTCCTGTTACTAAATCAATATCAATTCCGTTGTGTGGTCTTCCTCTTCGCCAGCCATAACGTGATGTAACCACTTTTTTATGTGGTACTGGAGAAGCATAAGTAGTATCTGTAAATTTTAACTCTAACGGAAATTGTTGAATGGTATTAGCATAAGGATTATATAATGTTGTGTCCCAATTATCAGCTTTAATATTAATTATTTGAGCCTTTTTAATTACTAAAGGAGTTTCTATGGCTTTAATAACAATTCCGCTATTAAATTTAACGGTTTGTAACTCTATTATTAATGATTTGGAAAGTGAATCTTGTTGAGCGAATGCTTGAAATGCAAAACATAAAAAAGTGATAGAGAAAACAATGTATTTCATAGAGGGAAAAAAATAATCTAATAAGGTTTTGAAACGTAAATATATAATAAATATTGTGGAAGTTGAAACTGAGGTCGAAATTGAAATTGATACTTTTTTTGTGTCTTAAAGTGTTGTAAATTTGCAATTGCATTTAATACTTCGAAATAAAATATATGTCTCAAACAAGCCAAGCTGTTCAAGAAAAGAAAACCGATAAAGAATTATACGACTACCAACAAGGTGCAATAAGTCAAATCTTTGAAAAGTTTGATAACGAACGTGAGGATTATCACTTATTATATCAGTTACCAACAGGTGGTGGAAAAACTGTTATTTTCTCTGAAATGGTACGTCAATACCTAAAAAATCACAATAAAAAAGTATTGATAATGACACACAGAGTTGAGCTTTGTAACCAAACCTCAAAAATGCTGGATGGTTTTGGTGTGACTAATAAGGTGGTAAATAGTAAGGCAAATTTAGATGATCAGGCAGATTTTTCGTGTTTTGTGGCAATGGTTGAAACCTTAAATAATCGTCTTAATGACAACATATTAGATATTTCTGATGTTGGTTTAGTGATTATTGATGAAGCACATTATAATTCATTCACAAAGCTATTCAAATTTTTTGAAAAATCCTTTATTCTTGGAGTAACCGCAACACCTTTAAGTTCTAATAAAGAGCTACCAATGAAGGATAACTACGATGAACTTATTACAGGAGAGACTATTGAGAATCTTATTGAAAACGAATTCCTGGCTAGAGCAGAAACTTATGCTTATGACATGGGACTAACCTCTTTAGAAGTTGGCTCTAATGGTGATTATACTGTAAAATCGTCTGAAGATTTATACTCAAGTCCTGCAATGTTGCAAAAATTAGTGGATGCTTACAAAAAACATTCGCTAGGGAAGAAGGCTTTGATATTTAATAATGGAATTAACACATCTATTAGTGTTTATTATGCTTTTAAGGAAGCCAATTTACCAATTATGCACTTGGATAATACGGCAACAAAAAAACAACGTAAACAAATTTTACAATGGTTCCATGAAACGCCAAACGCAATATTAACGTCTGTTAGTATATTAACCACAGGTTTTGATGAGCCAACTATTGATACGATTATTTTAAATAGAGCGACTAAATCCTTGACTTTATATTACCAAATGATTGGTCGTGGATCTCGTATTTTGAATAACAAAGCGAAATTTACAACTATAGATTTAGGAAATAATCTATATCGTTTTGGACCTTGGGGAGCAGACTTAGATTGGCAACTCATTTTTAAGTCGCCAAATTGGTATGCAGATCGTATTAAAGATGATGAAGCTATTGAGTCTAATTTTAAACACGATTTATCCGACGAAATTAAAGATGAATTTTCAAAATCTGAAGACACTTATTTTGATATTAAGCAAACTTATAAAGATGCTGTTGACTGTGGCGAATCTTCAAAAGTTGTTTTGGAGCGTTCCATAGAGCAACATGCTAAAATTTGTATTGAAAATAGCGAAGATGTTTATGATGCTTTGGCTTTGGCTAAATTATTAAAAGATGATATTAATCAACGTATTGAAACCTATGCTAAATGTATTAGTAGAAGCACATATAATTTTTTAAAATGGTTGAAGGACGATTATCAAAAGAAATTGAATTCTTACCTGAGAACTAATTTTGATGACGTTTTTGAGAAAATTCACGGATTTCCACCTGAGGAATAATCTAAAAATAATGAAATTCTTTTGTTTAAAACTATGACATTCTAGTCTATAGAGGTTTATTTGTAATCATAATTACGGTAAGTTTCTCTATACTATATTGGTTAGATAATGCTAGAACACATCATAATGAACTTATTGATTTAAAACATCAAAAGACAAACAGGCAGTTGAATTTTTAATGACTTCAGGAAAAAATCACTTAAAACTTTAAAAGCTTTTATTCTGAATTTAAGTTAGCTCAAGCTATAAAGCCAAATGACAAAGAAGTTAATCAATTAATGCTCGAAGCTATTAGTTTACTCTGTGAGAAAACAGATTCTATTACAAAGATTTTGAAAGTTTACAATTTTAACAACATTTTTATATCACTTCTCTTATAAGGACTACTTTTTTCAAGCTCTAATTCCTTAAACCCATATTTTCTATACAGATAAATTGCATTTTCTAATTTGGTGTTAGAATAGAGTAGGAGTCCTTTCAGCTTTTCTGTTTGAGCAAAATCAATGCAGTGCTGCAATAATTGTTGTCCAATTTTTTGTCCACGTTCTTTAGGATATACCGCCATTTTGGTTAGCTCTAAAATACCTTTTTCTTCAGTTGGCATTAATGCAACTGTACCAACGACTTTTTCACCTTTCATTGCAAAGAAAATAAAACCACCTTTGTTTATGATGTATTGGTCTGGTTTACTTAAAACTTCCTCATCAAAAGGTTCAACATAAAAGTAGGTATTTAACCATTCTATATTTAAATCGTAGAAGTTTTGTGCATACTTGGTATTGAAATCTATAATCTTAATTGCCATGTGCTCTTATAAAATCAGTAATTAAATACGTAATTAATTTTCCAACTTTAGTTTCGGTTTTTTTAGTTGGTGCAGCTTCACAAATATGTAAATATGTAGCATTTTTGTGTTTGCCAAAATGGCTAACAAATTGTCTAGCCTTTTTTACGCTAAAACCGCTTGGAGTCATAGCACTGCTAGGAATGTTCTTAATGGCATCGCAATCTATTTCAATACCAAATGATTTATCAGAAACATGATCTAAAGCCGTTTTCATTTCAGACCTAAAATCCAATTCATTTCTAACCTCAATAGCTTCGTAAGTATTGTGTTTAATAGCTTTTACTTTCTTCATCGTCTTAAATAACGTATCAGAAGTATAGTTTTCATGTAATCCAAACATGAAATAATTTTTCAAGAAACCTTCAGCATAAGCATAACTAAATCCATTGCCGCTATGTCTGCCTTCTTCTGCTCTAAAATCTGAATGTGCATCAAAATTTACCACATTTATTCTTCCGTTGTTAGCCAAAGCACAACCCTTAATATTTCCGTAAGCGTTGTTGTGACCTCCTCCTATAATTATCGGTATTTTACCAGATTTAACAATAGATGATACAACATTGGTAACATCCTTATCAATAGTTTCAACAAAATGTCGCGTTTGAGATAGGTTTTTCTTTTTAGAAAGATCTAGTGAAAGTATGGCTTCACGTTGTTCTGTATAATCCAAATGTCCTAATACTAAAACACGCTTTGCATCTGTAAAAGCGTTACTCTGTATATTTAACAAAACTTTTAGAGTGGCTTCCCAAGCCTTATAAGTACCTGTTTTTCCATGGTTTGCGATAACTCCAATGTCTTCTTTTATACCAAATATAACAAAGTTAACATCTAAATTAACAATGTCATCGTATATGTTAGTGAGATTAGGTATTAACTGAATATGTTCTCCAAATTTTGTTTCTCCTTTACGTTTCTTTAAAAGATGTTGTTTTTCTTTTTCTGTAAATAGAATAAAGTTTTGCATTTTGGATAAATATTTATAATAATATTAAATGAATTTTGAAGTTTATTAGGTATAAACATTAAAAGTACATTTTTATTTAATTACTTTGAGCTCAAATTAAGATTTAAAAACAAGAATTAACAATACTTAAAACCAAACAATTTATGGAAGGTTCACAAAAATCAAACACAGGATTAAAAGTAGGCTTAGGAATACTATTAGTATTATTCTTAGCAACTGCTTTTTACACTTCTAAACTTTACACTGAAAAGAAAGAGAGTGAAACATTATTAACTAGCGAAAAGCAACAAGTAATGAATGACCTTAACAATATGGCTAAAGATTATGACGAAGCTATTGCTGAGAGTGAGGTTAAAAATGTTGAAATTATTGCAGCTAGAGAGCGTATTCAAGGTTTAATGGATTCTTTAAAAATATCACAAAATAGCGTTGGTAGCTTATGGAGATACAAAAAGAAGTATTTGGCTTTACAAGAAGAAATGGACGTTTTATTAACTGAAAACGATCGTTTAAAAGTTGAAAATCAGTATTTAGCAACATCTTTAGATAGCACTAATGTACAACTAGCAGAGCGTACTATGTTTACAGATTCGCTTTTAGTTCAAAATACAGAGCTAGCTGGTGTTGTAAGAGATGCGGCAGCTTTGCAAACGGTAGGTTTAGTAGGAATGGGAGTTATTGAAAGAAGAAGCGGAAAGCAAATACCAACTGAACGTGCAAGTCGAAGTGATAAACTAAAAGTTTGTTTTACAGTAGCTAAAAATATGTTAACAGAAGCTGGCGATAAAGAATTATATGTACAAGTAATTGATCCTTTAAATAATGTGTTGGGTTCTAACGACCAAATAGAATTTGAAGATCAAGTATTAAACTACAGTTTAATTAGCCGATTTAATTACGAAAACAGAAACTTAAATATTTGCGAATATATTAATGAATTGGAAGATTCTAAGTTTGAAAAAGGTCGTTATAAAATCAATGTATTTAATGATAAAGCATTAATATCTTCTTCAGAATTTACAATGAGGTAAGATTTGGTATATTGATTAATATCTAAAAAATCCAGAAGCTTTCTTCTGGATTTTTGTTGTTGTAACTATAAAAGCTGTCCGTCAATAATTACTTGTTCTACAGGATTATGAGCAAAAGCATATGGTATTTCACTATAGTGATTCATAGGTTTTGTAATAATGAGATTCGCTTTTTTTCCTCGTGTAATGCTTCCATACATATTACTAATTCCCATAGCATAAGCGCCATTAATTGTGGCAGCATTTATGGCTTCTTCTGGAGTCATTTTTAGTTTTACGCAAGCTGCACTAACTACAAAATTCATATTACCACTAGGTGAAGATCCAGGATTATAATCTGTAGCTATTGCTAATGGCAAACCTGCATCAATAAGCTGCCTAGCAGGAGTATATGGAATGCTCAAAAAATAGGAGCAACCTGGTAATGCCACAGGTATGGTGTCGCTTCTTTTTAAAGCTTCTACATCTTTATCGTTTAATTCTTCTAAATGATCTACAGATAGCGCATTATGTTTTACTCCCAGAGCAATACCTCCAAGAATGTTAAATTGGTTGACATGAATTTTGGGTCTTAAATTGTATTTTTGTCCTGCTACTAAAATGGCTTCAGTATCATTGATGTTAAAATAACCTTCTTCACAAAACACATCAATGTAGTTAGTGATATTTAATTCTGCAGCCTTAGGAATTAATTCTTGGGTTATATACTTAATATAGTCTTGCTTTTTAGATCGAAATTCTTCTGGAATAGCATGAGCAGCTAATAAGGTTGGAATAATTTTCGCAAGACTTTCTTGTTTAATACGTTTTATAACCCGAAGCATTTTTAATTCAGCGTCAACAGTTAAACCATAACCTGTTTTAATTTCTACAGCTCCCGTTCCCATAGCAATGATTGCGTTCAACCTCTTTATAGATTGTTCGTATAACTCGTCTTCAGATGTGTTTTGAAGTACTTTGGCTGAGTTTAAAATGCCACCACCTTTATTAGCAATTTCAGCATAAGTTAACCCATTAATTCTATCTACAAACTCAGAAGTTCTATTACCAGCATAAACAACATGTGTGTGTGAATCGCACCAAGAAGGTAGTACAATCTTTCCTGTGGCATCTATAACTGTATCAGCTTCAATAGTGTCGTAATCTTCCATTTTACCATATTCTATAATGGTATCATGTTCAATATAGATATAAGCATTTTCTAGAATTGGCAATTCTTTCATAGCACTACCTTTTACAATTGTAGTATTAGAACTATGTACTTGTAGAAGCTGCTTAATATTGGTAATTAGAATGGACATGGTGGTTAGTGTTTTTGTAAAGATTGCTAATTTTTTGAACAAAAAAAAACGCTAGCAATAATATACTAGCGTTTTCTATGAATTAGTTAATTATTTGAATAAATATTTACACCTAATTAATAATTAATTTCTGTGTACGTTTTTCATTGCTATTTGATATTAACTTTATAATATAAATGCCAGAACTTAATTGCGCAACATCTATAGATTGCGTAGTGTTATTAATATCTAAAGCGTGATTTTTAAGTAATCTTCCATTAAGATCATATAACTCAAAATCAGTATTTATTTGCAACTGTCCTTCAATAACTATTGTTTTTTCAGTTGGATTTGTAAAAATATTTAAACCGTCTAAATCTTCTTTCGTTATGCTTAGCACATCTAATTCTGTTCTTAGGTAAAAACGACCAATACCAGAAATATCACTTAACGCTGTAAACGTGTAATCTTCATTTGTTAATAAAGTAAACGTGTTTGTTAAAGTGTCTTCCAAATAAACTTTTGTAGAATTAGAAAGTGTAGATTCAGATATAGAAACCGTTACTTCTTGGCCCTGTAATGCGTTTATTCCCAAAGCTATAATGGTATTATTAATGTCGTTAGTACCAAGGACTTGGATTGCCATTTTAGAGTCTATATTATCTACTATTAAATTTGAATAGATTGAAAACTCTGGAGCATTACCACCAAACAATGCTGCATCGTAACCTGGATCTAGGCCAGAAGTGCCATTTTCATTAAAGTGAATGGCAGTATTAAATGTGTTAGAGAGATTGTTATTTATTTTAAGCTTAACATAGCTGTCTACAGATCCATTAACAGAACTACGTCCTAAAATAAAATCATCTGTTGCTCCTTTTTCTCGCATTGCAGGTGTGAATGAAATTATTCCACCACCAGATTTCACTTTTACAAAGAAGCCTTGTCCAGGCGCAATTAATTGTCCTGTATCTAAATTATTTAATATAGTCCATCCATCAGAGGTATCTCCATCATAACCATAAACGGCTTGATAAGCACCTAAATCTAGTTGCGCTTTATTGAGATTAAAGAATGTTATAAAATCGATATAAGATGGATAAGGATTTCCTATTAAATTCCATCCACTAAATGATGTTGCTGATTCTGTTATTGGTAGTGTGAAACTTCCTGTTTCTACATTACCTGTAAATGTTAGGGTAGTGCCACTAACTCCATCTTCTGAAGCATCTCGTGCAGCTCTATAACCAACTCCTTTATCTAGGGTTGTAACTGCATTAGTCGTTGTTGAATAAATTTGGTAAGCTCCTGATAATTCATCAAAATCACCAAATAATTTTTGCGTTGCATTTCCTGGGTTCTCAAATATATTTGGGTTAGCTGTTGCAAAATTCCCAAAATTTTGTCCAGTAAAAGGCGACGATACCAAGTCATTTCCTGTAGAACCACTACTAAAAGCATTAACATGACGTTTGTATGAAACATTTCCTGTACTACTACCATCAACAATTAAACTCGAATATTTAGTAGAAACAGATTCTAGAATTAAAGTTCCATTATTCACTAAATCTCCTTTTACAGATAAACTAGCTCCTTCTTTTACGATGACTGTCGCACCACTGAGAATTTCTAAATCATTGACTTCAATTTCATCATCAATACCAATGGTATAAGTACCATCTGCAATAATCGTATTTTTGGTTCCTGAAAATTCGTCAGGACCATCACTATAAATCCAAGATCCATCACAATATAATATGGAGTTAACAGGAACTGTAACTCCACAGCTATTTCCTGGAGCGAGATACTGAATTAATGTTGCTTTTGGTGTTGTAGACGTATCATTAATAGAGTTAGATAATCCTCCTCTTCCTCTTAAATGAATGCTAATTACATCATGTCCATCACTATATAACTGAACTCTTAAGGCATCGGCTTCTATAGGGTTTTCTGTTCCACCTCCCCATTCAAAAATACCACTATCAATCCATCCACCTTGACCTTCGTCTAATATAATCCAGGTTCCATCTAAACGATAACTAATTTTCCATAATACATTAGGTTGAGGCTGATTAGGGTAAGAACCGCCAAAAGTTATATAATTAATATATTTTACGTTTTCCCAATTAACTTGCCAGTTTTGTCCATTGCCTATATCAGGGGAACCTATATTCTGATCATAAAACACACCGTATTCATTCCAATCTGTGGAATTAAAATAATCATTAATCGAAGGATCATATAGTATGTCTTCTGGATCACCTCTGCCCGAAGTAAGGTTTCCACTTACAGTAGCATCTGCAAGTAGTGCTAGATTTAAATTATCATCTGGCACATTATCTGGAATATTACCTAAACTGCATTTTGTAGGTGCTTCAAAAAAGCTTACTTTCTCATATATACAAGAGGAATCATCTGTAAAGAAAGCATTTAAATCTACGTCAAATCCGTCTGCATTAAGACCCGTTAATGTTACGGTTTGTGGACTTGTTCCAATAGAGAAAATCTGTCCATTTACATTTAGATTTCCTGTTGCTGGTGGACTTGTATAGTTTACAATTATGTCTTGACTGTATGTATCTGTTAAATCATCACAACTGCCTTGTGCGCCTAAAGTGACCTCTAAAATCGGGCAATTAGGAAGATATATTATTTTTAATTTTGGAGGTCTATTACCATCAAAAGTTCCTGCAACACGCCTGCCAGTTCCAGTAAGCATTATAGAGATTGGATTTCCGTTGGTCCATCCTGGTTGTGCAATTACCTCATCAATAATACTTTTTAAATTAGGAGTTTGCGCATAGAATACATCAATTCCATTAGATCCCCAACGTTTTATATTAGACCATGTTATAGAATTTGTTGTAGTTGGTCGCGAGGAAATATTACTAGTTCCCGTTGTATAAGTATTACTATTCGGAGATAACTCACCTTCAATTATTACATTAGTTGGATCTGTAAAGTCATTATAATTATCTGAGGTAAATTCAATATAAGCTCTCAAAATAGTTGCAGAATCTGGCAGTGTAAGTTCATCAAACCTTACTCCAATAATTTGATTATTACCGCTGTCATTTCCAAGTTCTAGATCAGAACTAGTTAAATTCACTAATCCAGAAGACACTCTTTCTTCTGCATCATCAGAACTAGTACTAACTTCTCTTGTATATTCGTTAACTAGAAGTTTATCTAGCCCTCCAACACAATTGCAAGAGCCATCTTCATAACTATATGCCGTAGTTGGGTTTCCGTCGTCACAAGGTGTGTTTGCTTCTGGGCAAGAAATATCTGGTGTACCATCAATTGTTACAACAGCACCTGTAGAAGGTGAGAATACATCTAAAAGCGATGGCAATGTAAAAGGATCTACATTGGTTACTGAGCCCACAGAACTTGCATTATTAACATTGATAGTTCTCATTTCAATTTTAAGAGGATCGACAAAAATGAGTTTAAATTGGTTAAAAGAACCAGAGTTTCTAGTCCAACTTTTATCATCATCGTTTGGTCTTAATGGCGCTCCCCAACAACCTTCACCAGTATAAACTGTTCCGTTGGTTTGTTCTGTCACAAATCCTTCGTCATTTTCTGGGCCAGAAGATGGCATAACAGGCCAAGTAGTTTTAGTCATATGAGAATCACATTCTACTACTAAGCGTACTCCTTCGTCATAAAACAATTGAGCCCAAGCATTATATTGATTATTATTTTCAGGTTTCCAAGCAGCATGTGGCTTTATTGGTTTGTGATATTGTGCCATTTTCCATGTAACTGCTGAACTTGCAGGTGAAGTTAAATCATTTGCTAACCATGTTTTTTGAGTTCCAAGAACTGAAATCTCCGTATTAAGTGTATAAGCTCTAATTAAATCATCACCAAAAGTCACTGCATAATATGAATCTGTTGTTGGAGTATCAAATAATTTATAAATTGATGTCGCATCATCTTCGTGATTACCTCTTGCAGGAATAATAGGGAACATTCTTCCATCTCCAGCAATAGTTAATTGCCAATCATCTAACCAATCTTGCCATTGTGTAGAACTATTGGAATCTGTCATGTCTCCACCAAAAAATACGGCATGTGGTTTTAACTTACTTACTAAACTATTTGCATCTTGTCTTGGACCTCTATTATTTCTTGAATCACCACCTGCAATAAAAGATAAGCGACTATCATCGTCTGGCGCGGTTCTAAACCAAAATCTATCACTTGTACTGTTACTGTCGTTTATTACAAAATAGTAATTGGTATTTGGCAATAAACCCGTTAAGCGTACAAAACGGTTATCCATACTCTTGTGAGAAACTGCTCTGTCAACGGTTTGTGAGTTGGTGTATAACAAATGATTTGTACCATGATCTACTGTATCATAATACAAAATTGGTGCCGTTCCAGATATTTGATTCCAGCCAATAGTAATCGTAGTGGATGGATCATCCATTATCATAATACGATACTTGTCATTATTGGCAAAACCTACCGATATGAATTGAAATAACAAGAATGAAATTAGTAATTTAGTTTTCATGCTAAGCGATATTAAGGGGTTGTTCTGTTCTTTTAATTTCTAATAAAAGAACTATTAATGGTAAAATACCATGGGATAATCTGTAAATGGTTAAATAGGTAGAACCATGTAATGAACTTGATAAAAAATTTATGTTAAAGCCAGCTATTAGTCTGGAAAATGCTGTTATAAATCCCCAAATTATCATATACCAAAGTACATATTTTGATAATTTTGGAACAAAAATCAATAAAGAAAACAACACATCTAAAAAGCCTACTGAAAATAAAAACTGAGTAGCCTGTGTTTCATTAACTCCAAGGATAATAATTGTCATATCTATAAAATGACCAGGTAAATAAGGAACTCCCATAGCAAAAAGCCCATGAGGAATAAAAGTCAGTGCTATGGCGACCTTTAAACCAAATATTATGTTCTTATTTTCTGAATTCATTTTAATATTTTTCCATAATAAAAATGGTGCTGTAAATTGAATACTCAACTCAAAAAGTTGAAGAAAATCATAATTTCTATCTTTAACCATACAAATAGCTAAAAGCACTAATAACCATAATCCTAATCCAACTATAAAACGTTTTAATCGTGTCCAATTTATTTTATCCCAAAATAGACAGCAAAAAGCAGCCATTAAGAAAACAACACTATTAAATTTAGTAAATCCTTCAATCCAATTATTTACTACTTCACTTGTTGCATATTCAAACCAAGAGTAATTAAAAATACCTTCTACAATGGGAGTCAATAAACTTTCGTCCCATAGGATTGCTCTGTACGGACCACCAAAAAAAAACAGCTGATATGCTCTACCAATAAAAACGGTAAAAGCACATACTTTAACTAGCGATATTAATTTAATTTTATTCATTTAGAGCGCTTAAAAATAACCATTTCGTTACCAAATGAATTTAAAAATCGACTAATTGAATATAAATCCTTTGAATTGGTGTATTTACAAAAATAATGCTTTCAAAACCCCTATGATTCATACAAATCTTAACTAAAAATCGATTGTTTAATCTATCTAGGGGCAGATATTAATTAGAGTCAAAAAATCTAACTTAGTCACAGTTGATGATGAAAAATATTAAGTTATTTGATGAAATGCATTTATATAGGTTTTAAAGCATAGTACTCATTATAAAATCTGTCATTAAATTCTATTATATATATTAAATTATATTTTCATAAACATCTAATTCATTGCGTATTAAGAGTGTTATCTCATGTAATAGTTTTATGATAAAACAATCTATACTAGTGTTTTCTAAATAATTTTTTGAATTAAAACTAGATGTAGCAACTTCAAAGAGTGTCAAAAAAATGTAAAAGAAGTGTGAACTGTTATAAATTGTCACAGAATTATGTGTTATTTACAGTACTTATGAATAGAATTATCTTTTACTCAATTAAGAAACTTATAATAATTGCTGTAGTACTAGTTTTGCTGTCGTCTTGTTCTAGCAGATGGAACAATGACTTTTCTGAGCGAACAAAAATTGCCTTACGCGATGTTGGCAACAAATTACTATTATCAAATCAAGACTCAACCTCTATAATATTGCCAGTTCTAGAGCTTAGTCCAAACAAATATCAAGTATCATTTAGTAAATCGCTTTCTTTTGAGCCAAGTATGATTGTAGCTTTTATGCAACAAAGTTTTAAAACATCCCAGTTGCCAGAACAATACCGAGTTGAGGTATTGCAATGTAGCGATAGGGAAGTAGCGTACAGCTATCAAATGAGTGCTGATAAAGAAAGTACAATTATTCCATGTACAGGAAGATATTTACCAGAGACTTGTTATCTTATTGAAGTGAAATTTATAGACAGAATTGTTGGTTTTGAGATGCACGAAATTTTATTATTTACCATATTATCTCTAGTATTTCTTGGTATTGGTTTTTTATTTTTTAAGAAAACTAAACTTGTAAAAATAAAACCAGAAAAAGGAGCTAGTGAAAAATTAGGAAGTTTTTATTTTTATCCGGAACAAAACAAGCTCGTAAAAGAAGCTCAAGAAATTGCTTTATCTAAAAAGGAATGTGAATTGTTAGCACTTTTTGTTGCCTCTCCAAACCAGATTATTAAACGAGACGAACTGACAAAACGTGTATGGGAAGATAATGGTGTTTTTGTAGGTAGGAGTTTAGATACTTACATTTCTAAATTGCGTAAAAAATTAAAGGCAGATTCTTCTATTAAATTAACCAATGTGCATGGTGTTGGCTATAAGTTAGAGATTGGGTAAAACACGTTACGATAACATTTTTCTGCTAATTTACTTTCAATAAAATAGGTAAGACTTATAAAAAAGAATACACTATTGTCTTACCTGTAATAACTTTGACTTGTGCCACGTGTACAAGCACAATTACTAACTCCTTGTAAAAAGTCTAAACCAATAGTTACCATATGTGTACCTGAGTTATAGCCAGATAAATCATTTAAGGTTAATTGATAGGAATAGGCAAAAAACAATTTGTTAAATGTAATTCCAGCCATTGGGCCAACATTTAAAGGTTTGAGAAATTGATCGTTAAGGAAGCGGTAAGAAGCACCTAAGAAATAATAATCGCCTTTTCTGTTAAATTTTCGGTATTTAAAATTGATATCTGTACTAGAACGTTTATCACTGTCAAAAAATTGAAAAAATACTGAAGGTTCAAATTCCACATCTTTGTTTTGCTTACTTTTTAGTACTAAACCAGAATACAATTGATAATTTAATAGTTGAATTGGCTCTATGCCAGTAAAATCATCAATATCTTTTTTCATAATGTTGTTAGCGTTTAAGCTTAAGTAAAATGCTTTCCATCTATATAAAATACCAGCATCAAAATTATTGTTTGAAATAGCTCTATCACCTGTAATACCTGGATCTAATATTGGACCTTGGTTAGCATTGTTAAAATCCTCAATCGCAATTCTAAAACTGTTAATGTTATATGATAATCCGAAGGATAAAAATTGCTTAGACTTATAATCTAACGTTAAATGATGTGCAAAAGAAAACTTAACACCTTTTTGGCGCGTGTTCCCATTTTTATCATTGTAAGCAGATATTCCAACTCCTGATCGGTTTCCTATTCTAAAGTCACCATAAACCGATTGATTGTCTGGTGCATTTTTTATGCCAACCCATTGTGTTAATCCATTGGCTCTAATTTTTAGATTATCTCCTATACCTGCATACGTTGGAGAGATAACAAAATCGTTATCTGCTAAGTATTGTGTAAATACTGGTAAATTTAATTCTTGGCTATAACTGTAGGTACAGACCAAAAAAAGAATATATAGTGTAAGTTTCTTCATAATGCTATCTTTTTAATGTTCTGGGCTTTTATCTGTATAATGTAAAATGTCCAACAAATTCCTTATCGTACTCGGAGTCATTAGTTTGAACTACATACCAATAATCTCCGGTTGGTAACTCCCTTCCATTATATTTTCCGTCCCAAACTTCACCAACACGGTATTCTGCTATTTTACGACCATAGCGATCAAAAATATCGAAGGTTAGGTTAGGATAATTTTCAGCACAACCAGGTGTCCAAGTATCAAATTCGCCATCTCCATTTGGAGTAAACCAATTTGGAATACAGATATCTTCGAACTCTAATTGTATTTGTGCGGTTGCAAAACAGCCACTGCTGTCCGTTACTGTAACTGTGTATAAACCAGATTTAGTAATAATATAAGAATTGTCATCTCCATAATCTTCTTCATTCATGGTATATTGGTAACCACCTTCTCCACCAGAAGCGTTTGCAATAAACTCATTGAGTTCACCTTCCGTTAAGGTTAAAGTTACTGGTGCAGAAGTTTCAATATCGAAAAATTCTGTAGATTGAATACAACCATTGGTATGTCTTACTTGGATATAATGGTCTATTCCTACAGGTACGTTTATAAACTTGTTATCAGCTTGATAAACTCCTCCATTTAATGAATAATCAAGTTGTGTAAGATCTTCAATAGACTCATCAACAATTACAGTGACTATATTTCCTTGTGTATTGTTTTCACAAATATTTTCGATTATAATTTCTGGTAGTATACTTACAGATTCTGGGAAAGTAATGTTCCACTCCGATTCACAACCTTCGGCATCTCTAACAAATACAATATGGTCACCACCTTCTAGATTTGTAAAATCAAATTCGGTTTGTGTTGCATTTCCTGTTGTGTAAGCACCATCATAATCATCTAAACTAACGCTGTATGGTAACGTACCACCAGAAATAGCAATACTAAATTCTCCATCAGCATCATTTGTACATACTTCAGGGAAAAACGAATCTGCAACAATACTTAATATCACAGGATTTGGTTCAGATATATCAAAGTTAAATGTTAAGTAACATCCTAATTCATCTTGTACAATAATTTCATAATTTCCTGGTTCTAAGTTCTCAAACGTATTGGTTTCAAAGAATTGATTCAATTGAGGAGAAATAGCATACTTAATAATTCCTGTTCCGCCAGTTGCTGTAATTTCAACCATTCCATTATTGTTTCCTGCACAGCTTACATTGTTCACAACAATTGAAGCATCAATTGGAGCGTCTGGTTCTGTGATACTAATTTGTGCAGACGTTGCGATACAATCGCCACTTTCAACTAATACAGTATAATCTCCTGCAAAAAGCTCCGTAAAATAACCAGGAGTATTCTGAGTTGCAGCAACAGAACTTCCTGAATTATCTTGTAAGGTATAAGTATAGTTTCCTAAGCCACCAATTGCAGTTGCTGAAATAGATCCATTATTATCACCAGCACAATTAATTGTTGGGTTTGTAGATTCTAAAGTCACTTCTAATGTTGGCAATGGATCTACAGTAATTTCGTTAGACACATTGGTAATACAACTATTGGCATCTCTTACATAATAAGAATATATTCCATCTGAAACAGAGAATGTTGTAGATGCGGTAAATGTTCCTATAATTGGTGTAAAAGAAGGATTGTTACTATATGAATATGTTCCTGTACCACCAGTAGCACTTAATGTTAGCGTAGATTCTGTTAAACAGGTTTGTGTTGTTGTTCTTACTAAATTAGCTTCAACTGGTGTTGGTTCTGTAATTACAATATCTACTGATGTAAATTCACAATCAAAACCATCTGTAATTCTTACAAAATAAGTTCCAGGACCTAAGTTTTCAAATACATTCAATGTTTGAGGGCCAGATGCACTTGGAGTTGGTAAAACCGTATTTAAAGTATAGCTGTAGTTTGAGCCTTGTCCTCCAGTAACATTCGTAATCGTAATACTAGCATCTTGATCTCCAAAACATGATAATACAGTTGTACTTGGAGTGAACGTTGCATTTATAGGTGTTGGTTCTTCAAGTGTAATACTTTCTGATATAATACAACCTTCAGAATCTCTTACGCAAACTGTGTAATTTCCTGCGGACAATTCTGTAAATGAACCATTAGAGGAGTAAGCAACAGTTGCATCTCCTGTTAATTCGTATTCAAGATTTCCCCAACCACCAGTTGCGATAGCTGTAATAGTTCCTTCGTTATTATTACAAGTTGCATCAGATGTTTCAGAAATATTAAGTGTTAAAGCTTCTAAAGGAGAAACAATAACCAGATTAGAGTCTGCAGAACAGAAAGGAAAATCAGTTTCAGTAATTACTACAGAAAATGTACCAGCTAACATTCCTGTTACGATTTCAGGATTTATTGATGTGTTTGCATTTACAATTCCTGTGACCGACGTATTTGAACTATCAAAAACTTCATAAGTATAAGCACCAGAATAGTTTGCCACATTTAACTCGAATGATCCAGAATTATCACCAAAACAAGTAATAGTGTTTGGAGTTAAAGTAAATGTTGGAAGTACTGCTTCGGATAATGTCACTGAAACTTCTTCAGTACAAGAAGTTACTGTGTCTGTAATTGTAATTGTGTAATTGCCAGATGGTACACCAGAGAATACGTTTCCGCTTAAACTTATTGAAGCAGGATTAGGCAAAATGCTATAAGCATAAAAACCAGAACCTCCAGAACTTGTAATTGTAATTTCTCCATCATCATTATTACAAGATGGTAAAGCAGTTACTTCTGGTGTTATGGCAATAGGCGCAACAATATCTAAGGAAACTGTGTTTCCACAACCATTAACATCTTGAATTGCTATAGTATGAGTTCCTGAAAATAAATTAGAAAGTATAAAAGGAAAGGTTTGTGTTTGAAACGCACCTCCATTAATACTAACACTATAAGGCGCAATTCCTGCTGTATCTAAAGTCACATCAATTTCATATTCGCCTTCTGCAACTGTACATTGATTGTTTAGAAAGGCTGAAATCACAGGAGTCACATCCATATCTAATACTTGAACAGGACTTGTAACCACACAATCATAAGCATCAATAACATGAACATAATAACTGCCAGCATCCATATTAAATGTGCTGGACGCATTCCAAGCTACATCTGTTGCTAATGGAGCAGTAGCACTCGTTGTAATTTGATATTCATAAGGAGGTGTTCCGTTTGAAGCAATAGCGCTTATAACTCCTGAATTAGCATTACAATTTGCATTTTGATCTATTGAAACTGCTAATTCTAAAAGAAATGCAGACTCCGTAATGTTGAAAGGAATAGTTACAACTCCACATCCTGAATTTGGTCCAGAAGTTTCACTAATTGATACGTAATAATTTCCAAATGGTAGAGGCCCTAAATCTGTTACATTTAATAACCCATTTGCTGGTACAGATCCTGATCCAGAAACTCCAGTTGTATTTAAAGATAAGGCATTAAAAACTTCATAGTTTACGTTAACGGCACTTCCGTAAATACTATTTACAGTAAATGACACATTTCCATCAGCACTTCCTGTACAGGTAATATTATTTGCACTAACCGCTGTTGCTGTTAATGTTGAATTGGTAGGAATTGCAATTGTTGAAGGTTCGTAATAACTACAATTTGTAGATTGGTCAAAAACGATAAATGTATAGACTAAACCAGGCGTTAAGCCTGTAAAGGTTGCCGACTTACTTCCTACTGAATCTTCTGCTAACCAAGTTCCAACAGGATATACTGATGTTGGTCCTTCATAAATACTAAAGAAGAAAGGTCCAGCACTAGCTAAACTAGAACCTATACTAACCTCAGCTTCACCACCTGTAGAACAATTTACCGTTGCAGTAATATCAATATCTAAATCTGTTGGAGGCGAAGCAACCAATACATCTTGTACTAAAATTGAACAACCATTAGCATCAACAACGTTAATTTGGTATAATCCAAAATCTACAACATCAAAACTTATTGAAGTTGATCCTGTGTTATTAAGTTCAGAGTTTGAATACCCATTTGTTCCTGTTACAAAATAATTATAAGGAGATGTTCCACCTACAACCGAATTTATAATAACCGAACCTTGAGAAATTCCACCAGCACCACAAGTTATATCAATAGCATCGTAATCTACTAGAATTGGATCTGGCTGAGCAATAGTTACCGTTTCTGTTGCAGTACATGATTTTGAATCTATAACCGTTACTGTATATGTACCTGCTGTTAATCCAGATGTTTGTGTGCCAAAATCTGTTCCTGTTGTGTCGTTATTCACATTAATAGTGAAAGGAGGTGTTCCTACAGACGTATCAATTGTAACATCAATCGCTCCGTTTGTATCTCCATTACACAAAATTGATTGTGTTTGTGCTACCAAACTTAAAGCTGGTAATGATAATGGATTAACAGTAATTACAGAAGATTCCGCAGTACAACCGTTAGCATCAGTAATTTGAAGTTGATATGTTCCCGCTGTTGCAGTCGTATAAGTAAAAGGTGTTACCGTTGCACCTAAAGCTGTATAAGCTGCTCCATCAATTGATACAGCGTAAGTATATGGTGCAGGACCAGTAATAGTTCCTGTAATTATAGCATCTGGAGTTGCAGTACAATCCAAGCCTTCTGTTAAAACAACTGATAATGTTGGAGAAGGAATAGGATTAATAGTATAAGACTCGCTATACACACAATCATTTTCATCTTTAACTTGAAACGTATATGTTCCAGGTTCTAATCCTGAAAAAGATGTAGACGTTTGATAAGCAGTTGCAGCAGAAGCAGGTGCTGTAATTTGATATTCTAAAGTTCCTGTACCACCTGTTGTTCCTGTAATTGAAATCGTAGATGTATTTGAAGGACATATTACTGGCGAATTATTAAATATTAAATCCGTTGGAGGATTTAAAGCTTCAACCGTAATTTGATTCGTTGCTGAAGAACATCCACTAGCATCTTGTACAATAACCGTATATGTTCCTGCTGTTAAATCATTGAATATATTACTGTTCTGAAACGTAACTCCATCAATACTATAAGTATATGGTGCATCTCCACCAGTAACTCCTGTTACGGTAATTGTTCCGTCTGAGATACAAGTAAAAGGTGCCGTTAAGGTTGCTGTACCAGTAATAACTGCTGCTGAATTAATGGTAGCCGTTTGCGGACTTGTTTCACAAACATCAGTACCAGTAGTAAATTGAACAACAACATCATAATTCCCAATAGTTAAACCTGTAAATATATTAGAACTTACAAACGTAGTGCCTCCATCAATACTATAGGCAATACTACTGCCATTAGCGTTAGTAACGTTAATTGTTAATACTCCAGAATTTCCAGTATCTGCACAAGCAATATCTGTGGTGCTCACGGTAAATTCTGGGCCAGATATCGCATCCACATTTATAGTAACGTCTGCACTACAATTATTAGCATCTACAACTGTAATATTATATACTCCAGCTGAGGTTACAACAGTTTCAGGTATAGATTGAAAATCTGTCGTACTATTAACAAAGTAGTAATAAGGAGGTGTTCCTCCAATAGGATAAACCGTAATCTCACCATCAGAACAGCTTAAAGGACTTGTTAAAGCTGCTGTAACTGTTAATAATGGCGGTTCGGTGATTGTAATATCTTCTGAGAATGTACAACCGTTTTCAGAAGTTATTGAAACTGTATAAGCTCCAGTATTTAAGTTTTGGAATGTATAGTTATTATCAACAATAGGTCCAACGCTATTTACTAAAGTTCCACCTTGAGAAATTGAAAATAAATATTGCGGATCTGCATCATTTGCTGCTATATTTATACTTCCTTTATCACCATGACAAAGCGGTTGCGTTACTATTGTAGAGCCTGTAAATTCTCGATCTCTAATTTGAACGTCAGGAACCGTAAACACACAAGGATTTGAAGCCACTCCGACTTGTCTTACATAAATAGTATAAGTTCCTATAGTATTAATTGCAAATATATTACTGCTTTGAAAATTTGTGCCATCTAAACTATATTCATAACCTGAAGGCACACCGTTTACAATAATACTTCCTGCTGTAGTACAAATAATATCGGTTGCATTTACTGTTGGGTTTAATACATTTTCATACACATTGAAATAAAACTGATTAAAACAACCGCCTGGATAATTAATCGTAATTCTATATTGCCCAGCTGTGTCTACTAAAAATCCAGATTCACTAGGTATTTGATTCCATGTACAAGCATTATTTTCATTTGCACAGTCTGGATCTGATACCGCAGGACAACTTGTTTCATCTAATACTTCCCAAATTATAGAAGTTGAGTCTGATATATTTGTTTGAATTACTCTTACATCGTCTGCGCCACATAAAAATATATTTGGTAATAGTTTTCCATCGTTTGGACAGGTCACAACTTCGTCTGCATAAGGAATTACAGGATTTGTAGTGTTAGCTCCAAAAAGTTGCACATCAAACTCTTGCACAATAGATTGACAAGGAGCAATGGCTGTGTTGTAAACATAATAAGTTCCTGTTTCGGTAACTGTTATAGTTTGTGTAGTTCCAATTACTGGAGTTCCTGTAGAACTGGTTGACCATGCATAAGAATCATAACCATTAGCGGCTGTTAATTCTAAACTGTCACCACAAAGAATTTCACTTTGCTCAAAAGTACAATCAAGATTGGCTAAAAAATTAGTGGCTTGAGGTGTAATTAAACATCCTGTATTGCTGTTTACACTAGGATCGTCTGTAATTGTGAAATCTGGGTTTATGGTACCTTGATAGGTAGCAAAAGCTTGATTATTAATAATATTGGAACATGAATCTGCTAACTGATTACATTCATCAACAACTTGTACTTCAATTCGTATTTCATATACAGGATCGTTTTCCTGAACAAGTGAATCATCAATAGCTAGAACAAGTTCTCTGGTTGTTGCGTCATAACTTACAACTGTAACACCTGTTGGCAAAACTAAATCCGTAGGATGGTTGTAAATTATATTTATAGGAAGAATATCTCTAATAGTAAGGTTTGTAGCATCGTCATTTCCTGTGTTTTGAAAACCTATGATATAATTTAAGTCTGAACCTAAACCTACAAGTTGCCCTCCAATATCGTTTCCTAAGTCGTCTTCAACAATTTTGGTTAAAACAATATTTGGAGCAATAATTTCAATAGCAAACGCGCTAAAATAATAATAGTAGATATCTAAATTACTACCTAGACTAATATCTGCTGAGGTTGCATTATTAGCAATAAGAGAATTCCCAGGGTTTGGAATATTTATAATTCCAGCATCAAAACCTAAGGTATTTGTGCTACTCGGCACTCTATTGGTAAATAATTGCGATGTATTTGTCGCAGGATCTATATCTGAAACCGAACTATTAAAAAAGTTATTTCCAGGTCTAATCACATTACCACCATTATCAGTAACACTAATGGTTGTTCCGTTAAGATCTAAATAATCTCCAGTATAACCTCTATCACCTTCAATAGTGCCAAAAGCAAATTTTGCACGAACAGGTCCAGTTGGTATGGTGGTAAAACCACTTACAGGAAATGTTTCATTTATAGAACTTGTAATTTTTGTAAATCCATCAAAAGAAGTAATGTACTTACTTGGTAAAAGTGGATCTTCATAGACCACAAATAGAGACCAACCAGCAGAAAGTCCTTCAGAATTTGGTTTTGGTCCAACTAATGTAGAAATGTTAGCGACTCCATAAGTCCCTTCAGGATTAGGCAATGCAGTAACCATATCTGTAACATCATGGTAATATGCATACGTATTTGACTGATTGTTATTCGCTGCATTTTGATAGTAAATTTCTGTTCCTGTAATATCAACATAAGAACCACCTGGTACTTTAAATTTTATATCGGCAATAGGCTCATCTCCATCTACCACTGCACTCCAGTATAAACCAGCATAGACGATAACATAACAGCTATCATCGCTAGGTACATCTAAATCTGCAGTACTAGAGTTAAATGTACTAGCATCTCCATCAATATCAACATATACTGCAGCATTTACAATATCATTAGTGTTATTTCCATTATAAGGATCCGAAACATGTAATCCCACATTACTGTTTCCTATTAAAAGTATATCTCCTTTTATGGCTTGATCGTACCTTGGAGAAAATGGTACAAGATTTTGAGCAAATAGTTGCTGTCCCAAAATGAGGAATAAGGCAATTATAGCTATTCTAGAAAAAGTAGGTTTTTTCATGATATATTATTTTTTATCTTCACTTTTTTCCTCAGGGCAGAGAAGAAAGCAAAGCGTGGCTTAACACATATTAATTTTCAATTTTTACTATAGACATTTTTCCATTATATGGTCTATTTCCTTTTGATTCTAAGGCTTTATTGGCATTTCCGATATTATCAAATTTATCATAGAATATATAGTATTTACTTGTGTTTACATCGTGGAAGAAATCTACATCAGTTCTTCCAGCCGCAACAACATTGGTTACAAATTCGTTTCTTTTTTTTGTGTCATTATGAACCGCAATGATGAGGTAATAACCACTTTCAATATTTTTAATGTTTTTTAAAATTTTAATATTATTTCCTTGTGCTTCACCAAAGTCAAAATCTTCAGCTTTTAAAGGTGTTTTACTTAGTGTTGTTGTTTCTTTTATGTTTTTTAGTGTTGTTCTATCTTGGCTATAACGATCTTCTTCATTATTAAAATCAGCACGTTTAATACGTCTTCTTTTTTCAAATTCTGTTGCGACTCTAATGGCTTCAAGTTTTGTATCTAATTTTATTTTTACAACATTCGCTTTTATTTGCTCAGATTTTAATCGTTTTATTTCTTTTTTGTAGAATAAAGACACTTCATCCATTTCAAAACCAACAACTTTAGTACGCTCTTCATAGAGTTTATTTAATTCATTAATCTTATTATTACGTGTTTTAATAACATTCTCTAAGTCTAGCTTAATAGCGTTTAGTTTATTGTTTTCTGCTGTAACACTTTTAAATGCTTTTGGTTGAACAGTAATGCCTTGGTCACTTAAATCATTTTCCTCTTTTAAATCTTTTAAATCTTTGTCTTTTATAGAAACGATATCATCGAATTGTTTAAATAGCTCATTTTGCTCTTCTTTAGAATCTTCAGTAGATTTTGCTATCGTTTGCATGGACTTAGCAAGCTCATCCGTTGGGTTAGAAATTTCATCTTCTTTAGCTTTTTGTTCTGCCAACAGCTTCGCTTGTGCATCAGCTTCTTCTTTGGCTTGTTGTTCTGCTAATAGTTTGGCTTGAGCATCAGCTTCTTCTTTGGCTTGTTGTTCTACTAATAGTTTGGCTTGAGCATTAGCTTGTTCTTCAGCTTTCTGCTCTGCTACTAATTTGGCTTGCGCATCAGCTTCTTCTTTAGCTTTTTGTTCTGCCAACAGCTTCGCTTGTGCATCAGCTTCTTCTTTAGCTTTTTGCTCTGCTAATAGTTTTGCTTGTGCATTAGCTTGTTCTTTAGCTTGTTGTTCTACTAATAGTTTGGCTTGCGCATCAGCTTGTTCTTTAGCTTTTTGTTCTGCTTGTAATCTTGCTCTTGTTTCCGCTCTTTCTTTAGCTTTTTTATTAGCTTCAATTTTATCTAGTTTTACCTGTGCTTCAGCTAATTCCTTTGCTTTTTGCGTTTCAATTAACTTCGCTTGTGCATCAGCTTCTTTTTGTGCTTTCTGCTGTTCTGCTAATATTTTAGCTTCTTTCTCAGCTTCAACCTGTGCTTTCGCTTTTTGTTCTGCAAGTAATTTTTCTTGTGCATCGGCTTCTTCAGCTTTTGCTTTAGTATTAGTTGTGGATTTACGACTTGCCACTCTAGTATTTGAAGATTTAGGAACACGACGTTTTTTATTTCCGCCAGAAAGAATACTACTTACTTCATCTTCACGACTATAATCATAATACTTGTCGTTTTTAAATCTGTAGGCTAATGTGATTTCATGTGAAGATCCCAAGGTGTTTAAATCACCAAAGGCTCTTTCATAATTATATTCAATAGCAATCTGCGTTGTGATATTGAGTCCGACTCCTGCAGAAGCTCCATAAAGTGTATTGTAACCTGCTTGTGCCCAAACACCCTTAGGAACTGTTACCATGGCAACAGCTGAAATAATAGTTTCTTCTTTTTGAAAATCTGATCTTAATAAACCTGTAAATTTGCTTTCGTCAAAAAAACCTTTGCTATTCATATAACCTGTGTACATGACGTGTGCTTGAAAACTTTGTTGTGGGTTATCTTCTATAAGTGCTGAAGATTCAAAATTATACAACACTAAATTCTTAACAGACAATCCGAAATCTAAAAACTCAGTTCCGTAATTAATTCCTGGATTTACGGTTAATAGAAAATTCTCTGGGACATTCTGTAGTGATGGATCTTCAAAATTAGTAACCACGTTTGCCGTATTAACTCCACTTTTATAAGCTCCAATATTAATACCAAAAGTAAGGTTGCTATTTTGACCTAACCTTGCATTGTAAGCAAAATTCAGAATACCACCAAAGGTGGTAAGTACGCCATAGTTTTGTTGAAACAATCCTAATCCTGCACCAACATTCTCTCCTAATCGTCCTGAATAACTCGCTAAATAGGTAAGTGGTGCGTTTTCGAATTGTACCCATTCACGTTTATTATAAATACTAATGTACTTTGTTTGTTCTCTAACAAAACTGAACGTTGGGTTTATAGTGTAGCGATTAAAAGTTAAAGAATTCCGTGTTGGAATTGCAAGTGAAACCACTCCGTCATCTTCTTGAGAGTAGAACATCTGTATAGAACAGATATATAATATTAATATCAATAGATATTTTTTCATATCATTTCACTACGGTTATTGAACCTTTTTTTGTTTTGTTATCTGAGGTTGTGATGATGTAATAATACACTTGGCTTATACTTGTTAGGTTTAAATCGTTTTCTGGCCAATTGTTTTGATAATCGTTAGTTTGTAAAACTACTTTTCCGCGATTGGTCATAATAATTACTTCTGTGTTTGTACCACTTACATAAACCGTTGGTATGATCCAAGTATCATTTATTAAATCGCCATTTGGACTAATTAGATTTGGTATTTTTTCTACATCAGGAAAAAGATCTAGTGCTTCTTCAATAGTAAATAGATATTCTATTGAAGCATTACAACCTGAGGTTTCTGTAATGATTACTTTATAATTTCCAAATTCAGTTGCTTCAAAAGAACTTTCCATTTCATTAGAAATAACGATATCGTTTAAATACCAAGTAAATTCAGGACTTTGAGCTGTAGTTGTCACGTTAATAATTAAAGATTCATCTGCCAACATTTCATTAAATTCTGCTACATCTATAGAACTTTCAAACAATTCACTGACTAATTCTATAGTACCAGAAGCTGAACAATCTCCCAAATCTACTTGAACAGAAAATGTACCAGACTCATTGGTTTGATACATTTGGTTTGTGGCATCTGTAATAATATTTCCATTTTTAAACCATTGGTAGGTGTTTCCTCCAATAGTAGTTAAAGTGGTTGCGCCTTGTTCTGGACAAAATGGATTTCCTAAACTTGATGCAATGGTTGCATTAGCTTCTCCAGAAGTTGCTTCACTAATTGTAACACGATTAGAAAATGAATTTGAAGTACAAGTCCCATAATTAGTTTCTGCAAAATATGTACCTTCTGTATTAACTGATAAGGTTGAACCATCTGCTACAAAAATTGAAGTAGTAGAACTAGTTTCTTTATACCATTTGAATGTAAGGTTAGGATAGAGTAGTGGTGAGTCGTTTGTTCCTGTACCAGGATTATCTATGGTTAATAAATAGCTGCCACCTGTACAAAATGCTCCAGTTGATACTAAATTATTAATTGTAAAAGGTGAATCTTGACTTTTATAGTAAGCAGCAAAAGGTACCGATTTAGAACTTGTTGCTACAGGTGCGCTACTTTTAATGCGAATACGATAATTTTCTCCAGCGGTTGTTTCTGGAATTGAAAAGTCTAAAGTTGCAGGAGAAACTGCTACAGTTCCTGCAGTTGATGTATATATAATTGTAGGATTTAAAAAATCGCCATCAGCATCAGACAATTCAATAGTAAACTGATTTGAAGCAGTTAACGCAGATTCAGGTGAAAATATAAAAGTAGCACTATAAGTATTAAATGATTCGCTTGCACATGCTTGACTAAAACCTAAGTTTGGCGTACCAATAACTATTTGCGCATTTGCGCGAGCTTGGGCTAGTATTGCAAAAAAGCAAAGTCCAAAAAGGAGTTGAATTAGGGAAGTAGGTTTAAGCATTGGGTTAAGGGTTGTAGAGTTTTAATCTATAAGCTGTTAGGGTTTGGGTTAATATTAATCTTCGTCATCATCATCAAATAAATCATTTGAAGCGATTATTTTGTTAATTCGCAATCTAAAATCAGGATATCTACTATTATTAGAATCTATGAAAGTTTCAGAATCAGGCCCTTTTGAATATACATTATCAAAAGCACGGCTTCCATACCAACTCTCTAAATCATCGTTTATAGAGTAGCCTTTTTTAAAGATATTGCCTTTACAGTTGTTAAAATACGAACGAGTGAATTTTATTTTTTCTAAATTTTCACTGTTAATAGAAATTCTATTATCTAAAATTACAGCTGGTTTAAATCCGGAAATCACACTTCTATTAATAGAGAACGACGCATCTGGTCCAATAAAAATGGCTTCTTGTACCAAACCAACCTTAATGTCAGATCTTAAATCGTTACTAATATTTACTAAAGTTAAATTTTCAGCATTTACAAAAGTTTCTTTTTTAGAGGTATCTGCATTCTCTTTTATGTCATAAGAACTTACAGATAAACAACGAGATCCATCTGCACTAGAAATGTAAGGTGATCGTATTGCTAAGGCATTTTCAATATTACATTGTGTACCATGGTTAAAATTGTAATCATTTTTATTAGATCTAAAAGACACTGTTTTAGTTAAATCAACATTTCCACCAAAAATATTAAATGAGTTTCCCAGGCAATAACTAACCATAACATTGTTTATGTCAGTTATTAACCCTACACCTGCAAGTGTAAGCCCACCGAAATGCCCAAAATCTTTAGTGTTTTTTCCTGCGTACTCAATTCTAACATATTGTACAATACCAGAATTGCTATTAACATTATCGCCACCATAACTAATACTTTCTGTTGATGATGGATTTAAACCATAGTTAAGAGATGATACTTTACCAAATGTATTTATTGGAGCATCACCAAGAATAAAGATTCCTCCCCAATCACCTGGTTTTTTATCTGTTCTACTAGAAGTAAAAATAATAGGATCGGTTGGTTTACCTTTAGCATATATATTAGAATTACGACTAATCGTTAAAGATCCTTTAGTTTTATAATCGCCAAGGATTACAGTACCAGCTTCTATAGTTAAGGTTGTACTGTCTGTAACAAAAACATCACCCAATAGAAGATACGTATTCCTTTTAGTTAATGTGGTGTTCTCGGAAATATTTCCCGTTAGTATTTGCGTAGGTTTTTCATAGTTTGCTTTATTAGGTTTAAAGTCGGTCCATGAATCTAGCCAATTATTATAGCCAGTAATTCCTTTTTCTTGTTGGGCAAATAAATTACCAAAGACTAAAAGAAAGAATAGTGTAGTAAGTGTAATTTTTTTCATAGTAGGTAAATTTCTTAGTTAGATTAAAAGGGCATTTAAACTATATATGCTCAAACATAAGCATAACACCTATGAAACACAAAAAATATCGATGAAATACACTATATTATTGTGATAACACAATTTTTCTTACAAATTATGTTTGTTTGTCGAATAAAAAATAAAATTTGTTAATTTCTTTGAATCATTATTACAAACAAAAAGGCATAAAAAAACCTTGACAAAACTAAAATCAAGGTTTATAAACACACATAATAAATTAACTAATCCTTTTTAAAATCATCGTAAGTATGTAATGATTTTAAAGTTGATTCATAAAAAAGAATTGCAGCTATTAAATCTGACGTATCAGAATAGGGCAATATCGTTTTTTGAAATTCTATAGTACTATCAAAATAGGAGGTAGAAGCATCAATATTATCTTCTAAGGCCTTTTTATTATCTTTTGTTTCAGGAATTCCTAAAGATTCCATAGTTACACCTGGTTTGGTTGCGAATGCAATATTTGGAAGTATGTTTACAATAACTTCAATTCGTTCTATATACAGAACTAATAAGTCACCCTTTTTCATCTTTTTTAAGTCTTCGCGACTGTGGTATTTTGAGATACTTACTTTACCACTAATAATGCTTGGATTGGCGTTCTTTTTTTGAGCGAAACCCATAGTTAACATTAGAGAGAAAATAGCACAAAATAAAGTAGATTTGGTATTCATATTTACGCTTTTAAATTAATCTTAGTAGAACAAATCTATACAAATAATTAAATAAAGCAACTATATTTTGGTCTTTTTTGCAAAACAGTTCTACTTATGAAATACGTATTTTTGGGTTAAACGGCGTATTTACTTGATTAAATACGTATTTTATCGATGAAACACTTTGATGATTTTTATTAAAACTATGACTTAAAAGGAATAAATTTTGTTGAAAAATGAGCTTTTTGTTCTAAAGTTAAAACTAAATTTCAACATATAAAGTATTCTTTTTGTGTGAATATAAAACCTATCAATTTTAGTGTTTTTTAGAGAAAATCTGCTTTAATAATAATGGTCATTATAGCCTTGATGTTATTTCATTTTTTTGCACATGAAAGTCATTTTTTTTTCAATAATAAATTGCATTTCTGAAATAATCAATTCTTCAATTAGATTTAGGAGTATTTCGTCGGTAATATTTGTGCCTTTTATCGGTTCATCGTAAAAATAAATCATAGGTATGATTTTTAAGGGATTACCATTTAAAAGTGTGAAATTTGAATATCACTAATACTTAACCTTATGAAAAATCTTGTCACTCTTTTTTGTATCACATGTTTCTTTAGCGCTTTTAATCCTATTGCTGCGCAAGAATCAAATTCTATTTCAGATTTTAATAGTCCAATATATGATAGAGCTGAGAAACAGTTGCGCAATACTGATACGATTCCAGATTATAGATCTAAAGAAAATAAACTTAGATTAACAGGTATTATATATCAAAGTGATGGTGTAACACCAGCAAAAGATGTTATTCTTTTTATAGAGCAACCAGATGAAGACGGTGATTTTGATTTAAGAAGAACAGGTGATGCACGTTATGTTTTTCATAGAAGTTGGGTTAAAACTGATGCAGATGGCAGATACACTTTATACACGTTTGTGCCTGGAGGAGATAGAAGATACAATCAGTTGCAGCAAATATTTCCTCAAGTAAAAGAGCCATCAAAGCAAGAGTATGAAGTAGAATCGTTTTTATTTGACGAAGATCCTTTATTAACAAAAACCTGCAGAAAGCGTATGGCGAAAAAAGGGGATCCAACTAGAATTCTTAAATTAAAGGCTGAAAATGGTATTTTAGTAGCTGAACGTAATATTACGTTGAAATCGTAATACATATTTACAATATATATTAAGCGTCTTAAATAGTAATTTAGGACGTTTTTTTATGTGTAGATTATGCTTTTTTTTTTTTTTTTGATGTTGTTTACATCAACCAATTTTGTTAAAAAAAGCTGAATCAATTCACTATACATTATAGTACCACAATCTTAATGACATCTGTAATTGTTTTTATGGAATGCCATGAGAACCACGAATAAAAAATTATGAAGTGCAAATATCTAAATTCCTCAAAATTTCAATGATTACGATTACTATAGCGTAACCAGTGTATTTGGCTAAAAAGATCTACTAGACCTTTTCTTAACACCAAATAGTGTGTGTGGTTGACCAAGCGGCTGGAAATTATTCGTCAGATTTCTATTGTTTAAAAATGAACTCATGAATGCTGCACATTTGAGTTTAACAAAACAATCGAGCGTTCCGATAACTATTGGACATTTTATATAACGGTAATTGCAAAGTAATCACGAACTCAAAAATTTAAAATAATAATACGTGAGTAAATTATAGAATCTAATGTTGTAGCATAAAAAAAGCAAAGAAGAGACAATTATATTGCCTTATCTTTGCTTTCTAAATTATTATTCAATCTACTCTTAACTTGTAGCAGTTAAGGGTCTTCCTTTTAGGCGCTTTTCAATTTTTTGTTTAATCACCGTTAAACGCTTCATAAGATCCATAAGTTTGGCATCTTTTTCTTTTTTATATAATTCGTTGACTTCTAATATTAAATCTTTAGCTTCTCTAGCAGCTAAAATTCTATCACTTGTTGTTTTGAAAGAAAACTTTCTGTTTTCAAATTCTACAGCTTTTTCTAATGTATCCATAGCTTAATTGTTTATATAATTTTGTAATTCTACGATTTTTGAAACGTTATTAAATTCGCCTCCATAATATGTTGTTACTGTTGTCGAGGTATCGTCTTTAACTCCTCTAGAGGAAACACATAAATGTTTCGCATCTATAATTACAGCAACGTTTTCGGTTTCTAAAACCGTTTTAAGTTCGTTTGCAATTTGGTTTGTTAAGCGTTCTTGAACTTGAGGACGCTTAGCATAATATTGAACTATTCGGTTTAATTTTGAAAGTCCAATTACTTTACCAGATGGTTTGTAAGCAATATGTGCTTTTCCTATTATAGGCACAAAATGATGCTCGCAATTAGAGTAGAAAGTTATATTTTTTTCTACTAACATTTGATTATATTGATATTTATTTTCAAACAATGCCACTTTAGGTTTGTTTTTTTTGTCTAAACCCGAAAATATTTCTTCAATATACATTTTGGCAACACGGTCTGGTGTGCCTTGCAAGGAATCATCTGTTAAATCTAAACCGAGTACATCCATTATTTCTGAAAATAATATTGAGATGCGTTTTTTCTTTTCTTTATTAGACATATCAAAAGCATTAGCCTTCATTGGTGTGTCTAAACTTGTAAATAAATGATCGTCTCCAATATCTGCATTGGTAAATCCATTGAGCAGATGATCTTTGGTTTTGGAAGTTGTTTTAGTGTTCATAAAATCTTTTTAATGTGCTGGCTTTAAGTACTCCAGGCTTAAATCAAAGCACGTGTTATATATTGTATTAGAGTTGTTATTTATATGACCTTAAGAAAGCAAATTATTTGTGCTTACAAAAGATTTTGTTATTGTTTATCTATATAACTAAATGGTCAAGTTCTATACCAAACTAAAAGTACTGACAAATTTGGTGTTTATTGCTCAAATTTACATAACGTTTAATATATTCCTTATGGAGTTAAACAAATATTAACATTTAATGATGTACTAAATCTTTTGATAGATAATTTTTTGTCGGTATTTATTCCAATAACTTTCAATACAGAAGCTTATTTAAGCTGATTTTTTAACAATTGTCATCGCAACAATTGTCGTCCTTTACCAATTTACAGCTTACTACAGCAAGAAAAGCACCAATGAAAGGAGCAATAAGATATAACCATAAATGCTGAATATTGCCTGAAATAATTGCAGGTGCTAATGATCTTGCAGGATTCATTGATGCCTTAGTCATTGGTCCTGCAAACATAGCTTCTAAAAGAATTACGGCTCCAACAGCAATAGCAGCCATTGTGCCAATTTCTTTACTTCCTGTAGAAACGTTTATAATTACTACCATTAAAAAGAAGGTTAGAAGCAATTCAAAAATAAAAGCTTTATAAGGCTCAAAGCCTTCCGCAGGATAAGTGTGACCAAAACTTTGACTTTCTGGGAAAAGTACCCAAAGCATTGCTATGGCTAAAAATGCTCCAGCAGTTTGAAACAATATATATATCGGGACATCTTTCCAACTAAATTTTTTAGCAAAAGCAAATGCAACTGTCACAGCAGGATTAAAGTGCGCTCCAGAGATTTCTCCAAAAGCATAAATCATTGCCATAACCACAAGTCCCCAAGTTATGGCAACACCAACATGAGTAATGCTTCCTCCCGTAATTTCATTAACTGTCATGGCACCACAGCCACAAAACACCATAGTAAAAGTTCCAATTAACTCAGCTATTGCTTTTTTACTCACGTAATTTTTCATTGTCTTTTTTTGAGTTCGTGAATCTTGGATTTCATAAAGTTTTTGTTTTTGAGAATACATACTTTAGTTCTGTAGCAATTTGAAGACTACGTTCTAGGTATTTCTCAGCTTGTTGTGGTGTATTATCAAAAACTTTAGGATCTTCGAAAGTTATAGGAATCCGTTTTTCTGCACCAGTAATAAACGGACAACCTTTATCTGCGCTAGAACAGGTTAGTATCGCAGCAAATTTAGAAACAGGATTAAATTTAGCATCATAAGTTTTAGAAAACCCTATAATTGGATATGCGTTTTCTGCGTATTTGATTGCATAAATAGAATTGGTTTCTGTTGAGAATTTCTCAATTTCAAATCCAGTATTCTCTAGTGTTTTTACTGCAACCGGAAATAGGGCAGTGGCTTCAGTTCCTCCAGAATAACAAAATACATTTTTAATATTGAAATAAGATGCCATTGTTTGCGCCCAAACTTGAGATAAATGGCTTCGTCTAGAATTGTGAGTACAAATAAAATTAAGATTAATAATTTCGTTTTTATTTCTTTTAGCTTGAATGTAATCAACCAAAGGTTGTAAAATGGTTTTGCGTTCTCTTGAAATTGAAGCAATATTTAAACCTTCAATTTGGTCTATAATTTTTTGGTAAAGCATTATATAAGTTTTTTATAATAAGGTCTCGACTTTAGTTTATCCTAAGCGTAGCCGAAGAGCTCGACCAGACAATTAATAGGATTAAATTAACAACATCCAGAACCTGGCGCACAGCTGTTTTCGGATTTTTTTTGTAATTCTGAAAGCTTAACTCGCGGTTTTTCTTGCGGAATACCGCAGTTATCTTTAGCTAAACAATCAGTTTGCTTGTTGGTAAGTATAAAGTTTGTTCCAGCAAAGTCTAAACCATATTTTCCGATGGTGTCAGATTGATATTCTATTTCAATTTCTAAATCTTCGATGCCTAAAATGCGTTCAGATAATTCAATAATATTGATTAATTTTTCAGGATGTAATCTATGATCGTAATCATTAGCTTCCCAAAGCTGAAAGTTGGCAACTTCTTCTTGTCTCACGGTTCCACCACAATCAATGAAGTGTTTGGAAATTTTCCCCACTTCCGTAACATGAAAATGATTGGGTACCAATGTACCATCTGGTAATTGAAACGCTATGGTTTCTAATTGATTTAATTTTGATTTAATTTCTGAGAGTTTCATTCTTATTTATTTAATTAACAGCAATTTACATTCAAATCTTGGTCTATAAATTCTGATATTACAGTTTTCATTTGTATCCAATTAGCTTCATTAATGCAATAGCAAACGCTTGTGCCTTCTATGTTGCCTTTAATAAGCCCTAAGTTTTTCAATTCTTTTAAATGTTGGGAAATTGTTGGTTGTGCTAAGCCAACTTCTTCAACTAAATCGCCACAGATACAAGAGTTAATCTTGAACAAATACTGAAGAATAGCAACTCTAGCAGGATGTGCAAATGCTTTTGCAATCATTGCTATTTGATTTTGTTGTGTGGTAAACATTTCAGATTTAGTTAATCCCATGATTATAATATTTATATATTGCAATATTACGATTAATATGTTTTATATTCATAAATTTGCTTAATTTCTTTGGTTCTATAATTCTTGATAAATCATTTTAAGGATTCCTTAACATATATAGCTTGGCTTTAGTCGTAATTTTAAGGCAGTTTAAAAAATAAATATTTAATACTATACATTATGAAGAAATTAGTACTTTTTACATTTGCCTTAACTCTAATGTTTTCGGTGAATGCACAAATTGAAACACCACAGCCAAGTCCTTTTAGTAAAGTAGAGCAGAAGGTTGGATTAACAGATGTGACTATCGAGTATTCTCGTCCTGGAGTAAAAGGAAGAAAAATATTTGGAGAATTAGAGCCTTGGGGAACTGTTTGGAGAACTGGTGCCAACAAAAATACCATTATTACATTTAGTGATGATGTGACTTTTGCTGGTCAGGATGTTAAAGCTGGAACTTATGCCATCTTTACAAAATTGAATTCTGCTACGCAATGGGACGTTATGCTTTATAGTGATTCAGAAAATTGGGGAACACCAAGAGAATGGGATGATAGTAAAGTAGTTGCTACAGCAAAAGTAGAGGTCATGGAAATTCCATTTAATGTTGAAACTTTTGCGATTGATTTTAATAATATTAAAAACGATGGTGCAGACTTAGAACTTCTTTGGGAAAAATCTTATGTTGCCATTCCATTTACTGTTCCTACTGATAAAAAAGTAACAGAAAATATTGATAAAGTTATGAATGGTCCATCTGCTGAAGATTATTATGCGTCTGCAGTTTATCATCTAGAAGAAGGTAAGGATATAAATAAAGCGGCTAAGTGGATAGATTTAGCGATTGATATGACTAAAGAAAAGCCGCGTTTTTGGTACATTCACCAACAGGCTTTAATCCACGCGAAGTCAGGTGACAAAACTGGAGCAATTAAAGCCGCTAAGGAATCCTTAAAATTGGCTAAAGAAGCAAAATACGATGCTTACATTAAAAAGAACGAAGATGTTCTTAAAGAATGGGGAGCAATGTAAAAGTTTAGTTTTTAGAACTAGACATTAGTATTATAAATTAAAGAGGTCGTCTAAAAAGTAATTTTTAGGCGATTTTCTTTTTGGTTAAATTTAGTATGTTAAAATAATTCTCAATATTTAGGGTAAAAGACCTAGAAAAGAAAAAGGGAAGTTAACTTATATAGCTA
>Ga0209633_10000427_pt1 | contig 49447 bp, 34 predicted proteins | sample Cruoilmetagenom1_FD_187290 | JGI IMG/M metagenome (GOLD analysis project Ga0209633, IMG submission 187290) | Oil polluted marine microbial communities from Coal Oil Point, Santa Barbara, California, USA - Sample 1 (SPAdes) (version 2) | ecosystem: Environmental > Aquatic > Marine > Oil seeps ... | reverse complement strand
TCGTTAAAATCTATATGATCCAGGAGTACCATGAGATCATCATAACATCCCTGAATATCACCTATGGCGTATACACTCATTCAGTCGTTTCCTGAAATTTGTTAATCATAATGGCGTCGTAAAAAGTCCGATCCACGGCGTTGCAGGCTTTTATCAGCACCGAGGCATACTGTATGTATTGCCTCGACACTGATAAAACCACTGCGCCTCAGAGTCTACGCTTCCCTGTATATCAAACTTTTTTCATAGCCATCTGGGGACTTCGAATTATCTCTTTACGAGTTTGTTACTCATAAAGGGAATCTTTTTCTGCCAAATTTGACTCTATCTTACTAAATACAGTAACATCAATATGGAAGGTTGATACAAAGTCTCTGCGTGTGCACGACTTTTATATAAACATATAAAGTTTTAAAGAAATTGTCATTTATGACCTCAGAAGAAATAACAGAACTCCAATCCCAACTGAAACTGGCACGGGAACGTATAGCGGAACTTGAACAATTCCTTATCCGCCAGTCGGGAACAGTATTTTCTTCTGTTCAGGATCTCTCAAAATGCGGGATGGAAAATGTCGAACTTGAACAGAGCAGGAATAAATACCGGAAACTTGTCAATTATGCCAATGATGCCATGTTTGTCATCACCCTGGATACAGACAACCCATATTATGGTTACTTTTCCGATGTGAACAATGTCGCCTGTAAACAATTTGGCTACTCCCGTGATGAGCTTCTTCGTATGACACCTTTTGACTTATGTGATGACGATGATTTTGGCTATATCGAGGATATGCTTATTCACCTCAAAAACGAAGGCAACCTTACATATGAAACAGTGTACAGGCGAAAAGACGGTTCAAGATTTCCAGTTGAAATAAGCGCTCTCCGTTTGACTATTTCCAGCGAAGATCTGTTTACATTCATTGCCAGGGATATATCTGAAAGAAAAACGGTGGAGGAGGCACTAAAAGAAAGTGAGCATCTTTACCGGTTGCTGGCTGACAATGTGCACGATGTTATCTGGACAACTGACAGTAATTTTCAACCACTATTTATTAGTCCTTCTTTTACTAATCTCACAGGCTTTCCCCAGGAAAATGCCACAGATGTTCTCCACAGGGAAGTCATTCTCTCCTCACCGTTCATTAAAGACTCCAGAGGAATATTTTCTCTACCGGAAGACAAATCTCACTACTGGGAAACACCAATCGCAACCGCGGATAATGAGATCATCTGGGTCGAAAGTGTTGCGTCCCGTCTTGTTGAGAACTCCGACCATTGTACTGGTATTATAGGTGTTACACGGGATATCACAACAAGAAAACAGATGATAACAGAACTTGAGACAGCAAAAGAGAAAGCTTTTGCTGCCAGTAAGGCAAAGTCGAAATTTCTGGCCAACATGAGTCATGAGGTGCGGACACCGATGAACGGGGTTATCGGGATGCTTCAGCTACTGGAGATGACCCAGCTCAATGATGAGCAGGAGGAATACGTCAAGACAGCTTCAGCTTCAGGAGAAAGTCTTCTTACCATAATAAACGACATCCTCGATAACGCTAAAATAGAATCGGGTAAGGTACAGATAAATCCAGAACCTTTTGAAATAACCTCCGTTATGGATCCTCTGATAACCTCTTTTAAAAGTAGTCTGGATCCTCAAAAGGTTAAACTCAATTACTCAATAAGCCCTGAGGTACCGGCTGTTTTTGTTGCAGACCAGGCAAGACTCAAACAAATCCTTTTCAACCTGATAGGAAACGCGGTTAAATTTACTGATTATGGAGAAATTTCCATCTCTGTCCAGGTGCTGGAAGAAATTAACGGAAAGTATTTGAGAATAAGCTGGACTGTTTCAGATACCGGCATAGGTATTCCTGAGGATGCCGTTGACGGACTGTTCGAACCGTTCACCCAGGTAGAAGATAACAGTCGCCGCAAACGTAAAGGAACCGGGTTGGGTTTGAGTATCGTGAAACAACTTGTCAACCAGATGGGAGGAAATGTTTCACTGAGACAAAATGAACATCAGGGCACCACCTTCACTTTCGATATTCTCACGGAAAAATGTAACAGTACTGATTTCAGACAACCAACGGAAAGAATTACCCCCTTATTAAGCAGCCCCCTGCGACGGTTATCAACCCTCATTGTTGAAGATGAACCAATTAATCAACAGATTCTGAAGGCAATACTGACCAAACTCGGTCACCAAACAACAGTAGCATCTGATGGTTACAGCGCTATGGAGGTCATGACATCCATGGATTTTGATGTTATCTTGATGGACGTACAAATGCCGGATCTCGATGGATTGGAGACAACAAGGATAATTCGTTCATCGAAAAAATATGAAGAAATTAAAAGAATTCCGATAATTGCACTCACAGCATATGCCATGGCCGGGGACAGGGAAAAATGTATGGAAGCCGGTATGGATTACTACCTTTCCAAGCCGGTAGACGTGAAGGCGCTGGTCAAAATTCTTAAAACCCTGAACAGAGATATTTAGCCTGCTCCACTTAACCCCCCCCGTTAATCAAACCTCTGTTGCTAAAACTCACCTGGTTTCATCCAGATTAAATTCAAGGATAGACCACCAATTCCTGTCAAAACAATCGATTATTAACTTGACCCGCCAGAGGTTCAAAGATAGTGTAAACTTGCTTCTCTATGATGGCGTCGTAGAAAGTTCGATCTCCCTCGTTGTCGGTTTTTGTCTATATAGTTTTATATGAAAGTCATGTTCGCTCCCAGGCCGGGAGGGATTACATTACTTTCATGTTTTGTTGTGAAATTCATTTCATGGGTGTTAATGCGATAAAAAAAGGTCTGACACACAATGACATTCCTTTTTCTTTGACAACTGAAAGCAGAAGCTTTATCTATTTAATCAGACCATTAAATACAGGCAAACCCGCAACCATTGCAAAAAGGAATGGTAGAAAACTCTATGAAACCGACTCTACTCACTGCAGTCCTCTGCTGTTTCTCTCTATTGGGCGGAACATCCCTCGCTCAAAACCGTATAGAATCAAAACAGCTTGATATCCCAGAGCTTTGGACTGCCGAGAATGCAGTTGCATTTGCAATTTCCGGCAACCCCGACAGTTTCATCGCTCAAAAACGTATCGAAGAAGCTCAGGCAACAGCCGAAATGGCAAAAGCAGCGGACTATCCCCTTATTAACCTTTCTGCTGAATATGCACAAACCAACACACCCATGTACTCTTTTGGCAATATTCTCAACCAAGGTGCTTTTGATAACAGTATAGACTTTAACGACCCGGGGAGAACCGATAACCTCAACCTCAAGGCTCTCATCGCGTATCGCCTCTACAATGGCGGTCGGGATAAGGCTGAAATCGAAGCCGCCTTAGCTACGACTGAAATGTCAAAATCGGATCTTATTGCAGTTCATCAGCGCCTTGGATTTGAAGTTATAAAGACCTTCCAGGCAATTGTTCAGGCTGAAGAGATGGTCAAGGTTCAACAAGCCTCTCTGGATGCAATCACTGTCGCCCTGGATGTTGGCAGAGCCAGATACGATGCCGGCGACCTCCTCCGGGGAGACCTGCTTAACCTGGAACTCCAGCAGGCACGAGCCAGTGAAGATCTGATTCAAAGCCAACATAACCTGGAGTTGACGAAACGAAGCTTTTTGAACCTACTCGGCCTACATGACGGAGAGGTAGTCTTGAGTGACACTAAAGGAGCCATACAACAGTTGCCTGAATCGATCAATTATCAAAATCGACAGGAATTAAAACATCTGCTGGCAATGGAACAGGCAAGCCTTGCCCTGTTAAAAAAAGCGGAAGGAGGCAGGCGTCCAACGGTTGATGCTTTTGCCAGTTATCAGATAGATGCAGGCGTGGTGTTAGAGGAAGCTGGTGACTCATGGCTGGCAGGAATAAAGATGGATTACAACCTTTTCGATGGCAGGAGAACCTCCTCCGAAATCGCAAAGGCTAAATCTCAACTGCAGGGAATACGAGGCCTCATCCAAAAAACAGAACTAGCCCTGAATCTTGAAATTCAACAGGCAGAGCTTAACTATCAGCAGGCGGAAAAAAGATTGAGCGTAACAGATAAAATGGTCACAGTTGCCGAGGAAGGGACACGTCTCAGCAGAGTCAGATTCAAGGAAGGTGTGATTCTGGCTTCAGATCTTATAGACTTTGAGCTGCGGTTATCAGATGCACACGCAAGACAGCTTGCAGCCAGGGCTGGATATCAGGTAGCGATTGCCAGTCTGCGCAGAGCAGCAGGGCTACCGCAATTTCCGAACACAGAGAAGACAAGAGAGGAGCTTCAATAATGAAGTGGTATAGATTAACAGGGATTCCGTTTTTTGTAATTTTGACTACAATCATCCTTGGCGGCTGTAAAAATGATGCAGCCGATCATAGACAACAGACTGTGAATCTTCCAGCAGTCACTGTTACAGTAGCAAAAGTGGAAAAGAGTATTGCAGGAAATCAGGTTGAAGTTGTCGGCACTGTCCAGGCTGTTGAGCAAGCTGAAATCGCTGCAAAAATCAGTGGCAACATAATTAATCTTCCTGTTGATCTGGGTTCCCGTGTCCAAAAAGGCGACCTTTTGCTCGAAATCAAGGCGGGAGAAATATCGGCTAAACTACAACTGGCAAAAGCACAACTTGAACAGGCAAAACGAAACCTTACCAGAGAAGAAAACCTCCTGAAAAAAAAGGCGGCAACTCCGGAGACTGTAAAATCTCTGGAAGACCAGATGCGTATTGCCCGGGCTGCCCACAGAGAAGCTTCAACAATGCTTGAATACACCAGGATTACAGCACCTTTTACCGGCATTGTTACCCGCAAGCTTGCTAATATCGGAGACCTGGCAACTCCCGGGAAACCCTTGTTGAATTTGGAAGGAGAGAATAATCTGCAGGTTTTAACAGATATCCCGGAGGCGATGATCCTGGAAATAAATAAAGGTGATATCCTCTCAGTCTTCATCCCTTCAGTTAACCTGACCATCCAGGGTAAGGTGGCTGAAGTTGCCCCCACCGCTGATCCTGCCTCACGAACGGCCCCCATAAAACTTAAAGTCCCTGCAAACAAACAACTCAGGTCAGGCCAGTTTGCCAGGGTAACACTTGCCATGACCCCGGCGGAAACACTTACCATCCCATCTTCAGCAGTCACTACCTATGGCCAGATGGAAATGGTCTTTGTAGAAACAGATGGTAAGGCGAAACTACGCCTTGTTCGATCAGGAGCCGGAAGTCAAGACCGGATCGAAATCTTAAGCGGCCTACAGGAAAATGAAACTGTTATTGTTTTCGCTAACACCACCCTGACTGATGGTCAACCGATAATCATCCAATAGAAGATGATAATCCGTAAAATAGATTATGAAAACAGACAATAAAAACAGCATGGGCTTTGCGGGACGCCTTGCCTCCGCCTTTATTACCTCGAAACTGACCCCTCTCGGTATTATCGCTTCTCTGCTGCTGGGGTATCTCGCCATCGCAATGCTCCCCCGGGAAGAGGAACCACAGATCAAAGTGCCGATGATCGATGTCATGGTTTCCATGCCGGGTGCCTCTCCAAAAGAAGTGGAAGAACGGCTTTCTATCCCCATGGAAAAACTGCTCTATGAACTGCCGGGGGTAGAATATATATATTCCACTTCCATGCAGGGTCAGAGTCTGCTTGTTGTACGGTTCTTTGTCGGGGAAAGCCTTGAAACATCTATTGTCAGGCTGAACCAGAAACTGGCTACAAATTTTGACAGGATTCCCAGGAGTGTTCAAAAGCCTCTCGTAAAACCCCACACCATCGATGATGTACCAATCATGGCACTCACTTTCCATGGTGAAAATTATGACCATTACACTCTGAGACGACTAGCAGCCCAGGTCGACGACTCCATCAACAATATCAGTGAAGTGGCGGAAACAAAGCTTATCGGTGGAACGAAGCGACAACTCACAATCCATTTTGATCCATTGCTTCTGGCCTCACGCAACCTGACCCTGGATGAGCTTGCTCCCCATATTCAACAAGTCAACAGCCAGGTGCATTCAGGGAATCTCAAATCCCTTAACCAGGAAATTCTCCTGCAGACCGGTACATTTCTTGAAAATTCTGATGAAATAGGCCGAGTAGTGGTCGGTGTCTATGGTGGAAATCCGGTCTATCTCAACGATGTGGCAAGCATCACCGATGGTCCGGAAGAACCTTCAAACTATGTGCTTTACGGCGAACCTGAGAACAAGAGTCGCGAAGCTGCTGTTACGCTCTCTATTGCAAAAAGACCGGGAGCCAATGCAGTATCGGTTGTACATGATGTGGAAGAACGGCTGGAGAGTTTAAAGGGAACATTAATTCCTGCGGACCTGGAAATAACCATTACTCGGAACTATGGTGAAACAGCCGCAGAAAAGTCAAATGAACTCCTTTTCCATATGGGCATTGCTGTTTTCGGGGTTGCCCTGCTCATTCTCTTCTTCCTGGGCTGGCGTGAGTCGATCATCGTTATGCTGGCTATCCCGTCAACCTTGGCACTTACCCTGCTTGTTTTTTACCTTTATGGCTATACCCTTAACCGTATTACTCTTTTCGCCCTGATATTCTCTATCGGAATTCTGGTCGATGATGCCATCGTGGTAGTTGAAAACATTGTCCGCCATCTTCGATTACCGATAAATCGCGGCCGATCTATGACCGAAGTGGCCATAGAAGCTGTAGAGGAAGTGGGCAACCCAACTATTCTCGCAACCTGGGCGGTGATAGCCGCAATATTGCCCATGGCTTTTGTCGGGGGACTGATGGGGCCCTATATGCGCCCTATCCCTATCGGGTCATCCGCGGCAATGGTGTTTTCTCTTATTATCGCTTTTACCGTCACCCCCTGGGCGGCAACCCATATTCTAAAAAAAGCGGAAATAGGTGATGCTTCACACGGTGAAGAGACAGCCCCGGACGATTGGTTTACCCGAATCTATCACAGGATCATGGATCCATTGCTGGCTCATGCGGTATGGCGAGCCGGGTTTTACATAATCATTACTGCCATGCTGCTTGCCTCCTGCTCAATGGTATACCTGGGGATGGTCAAGGTAAAAATGCTGCCCTTTGACAATAAAAGCGAATTCCAGGTAATCCTCAATATGCCTGAAGGATCCAGCCTTGAACAAACCAATCGGGTTGCCATGGAGATGGCCGATGTGATCAACGAAGATCCAGCAGTTGTCAATCACCAGATTTACACGGGAACGTCCTCTCCCTATAACTTCAACGGCCTTGTCCGTCACTACTTTATGCGACAGGGGCCCACTGTTGCTGATATCCAGGTAAACCTGCTGCCAAAATCCGAACGTACTCTGCAAAGCCATGATATTGCCAAAAGAGTCCGGCCCGCTATTGCCGAAGTAGCGAAAAAATATGGTGCAACCGTTGCCGTAGCTGAAGTGCCACCCGGTCCACCGGTACTGCAGACCATTGTTGCAGAAATATATGGGCCCACCAATGAAGCGAGAGTCAAACTTGCAAAAGAGGCAAAAGAGATTCTCCATTCCACTACAGGTGTAGTTGATATCGACTGGTTCCAGGAGGCGGAGAGAAATCGTAAAATTATAACTGTGGACAAAGAAAAAGCTGCATTAAACGGCATCTCAGAACAGCAGGTTACCCGGGCAATTACAACAGCGGTTAAGGGACTTACCCTCGATCTTTATCATCAGCCTCTGGATAAAGAGAGTATCAACATCGTTCTTCAGCTGCCTCCTCAATATAGGGCAAGAGTTGAAACACTTCTCAATATTTCACTCCGGTCAGAAACAAACCCTGGTGCCCCCCTCGTCCCCTTGAGAGAGCTTGTACATGTTTCGGAGAAGGTGATAGAACAGCCTATTTACAGAAAAAACCTCAAGCCGGTTATCTACGTTACAGGGGATGTTGCGGATCTGGTGGAAAGCCCGGTTTACGCCATTCTGGAGATGAATAAAAAACTGGCCGAACTCGATGGTCGCGACTTTGGCGGCAGAGAAGAACGGGTAAAAATATACAACTTGAACCAGCCCTTCTCTGAAGCTGAACCTTCCATGAAATGGGATGGGGAATGGCATATAACCCTGGAGGTTTTCCGGGATCTGGGACTGGCCTTCTGTGTTGTGATGATCCTGATCTATATGCTAATGGTCGGCTGGTTCAAAAACTACCTTACGCCGCTGGTGGTCATGGCGGCCATCCCCTTCTCGCTTATCGGCATCCTGCCTGCTCACTGGGGATTCGGTGCTTTTTTTACGGCAACCTCGATGATCGGTTTTATGGCAGGTGCAGGTATCGTCGTACGTAACTCAATTATTCTCATCGACTTTATTGAACTGCGTATCAAAGCAGGCGATCCTTTAACTAAAGCGGTGGTGGATGCAGGAGCTATTCGCTTCCGGCCCATGCTGCTTACCGCTCTTGCGGTAGTTATCGGAGCCTCGGTTATCCTTGCCGATCCGATTTTTCAGGGCCTTGCCATCTCACTTATGTTCGGTGAGATCGCCTCATTGCTGGTGAGTCGAATGGCTGTACCTGTCCTCTATTACAGCCTGAAAAAACATCAGCATTAAAGTTTTCATTTCAACTTCATTCATATGAAAGCCATACGCTACCCCAAAAGAAAGGGGAGTTGGGGAGGTGTCATCATTATGAAGATATTTCGTGAGGGTTAGAGACAAATTTGAGAAAAAACCGAACTACTTCAGTTCCCCTGTCTTCTCCGTGATGGTGAGTTGTTTCTGCAAAGGCGGCCTGGCCATCATCACCGACTGTAATTACAGCCGAAGATCGTGTACCGTAGCCAGGGCTATCTATAAATATTGTGCTGAGCAACCGCTCCCATTCCTGCCCTATACCGGTATCAGGTAGAAGCCCATCCTGAGGACGGTGCCTGTCTCTAAGCCGGGCAAATATTTTTTCCGTCTCAACCAGATCTGTGTCCACCATAACAGCTTTGAGCAACTCCTTCCCTCTGACCACCTTAGGCCAGGGTGTATCAAGGAGATGGTTACTCAAGCCGTAAAAACCCGGCTCAAGCCGAGCATAGCTATTCTTCCGGTTGGTATAATAGAAAAGGTCATCACTCTCTCCGAGAATAAGATTGAACCCGTTAAACAGTGACGCCTTCCCACTCAATTCGTCTAAGAAATCTACCGCCGATATTTTCGAGTCGAGATAAGAGCGAAGTATTTCTCCTCTGGAAGGTGCATTTTCCAGCTGCCTGCCTCCTTCACGGTAATTGGTGAGGGCAGCAATTTTGCCAACCCGATTGACGCCAAGCCAAGTGCCTCCACCCTGCAAATCCAGTCCGGCCAGGATGGATTTTTCCTGATCAATAAAATCAAGGGGAGCTGTCGGTCTTTGCAAAAACTCATCACGATTGGCAGCAACCACCAGTTTATACCCTGGAGTAGTTTTGTAGGATAAAAAGAGAAGACACATTGATTTTCAGGACTCCCGGGGCCATACCTCATCATGCTTTTCTTCAACAAAATAACAGAATATCGGCCATTCAAACTCTTTTTTTGAAATGGGGCATCTCAAGGTGACTTTATGCTCACCAATGGCCGCTACCTCCCAGTCTCCACGCCTCCGACTTCCTTCAATATGAATTTTCTGGCCTACTCGGAAGGAATAAGGCGTAAAAACAGCAACATCATATTTCATAACCAATCACCATAGAAAAGAGTTTATTTATTGGACATAAAGCAAAAACAATTCAAAAGAGTATTAACGAGAGGCAATCCAAATTACTCTTATAAGAAGGTACTCTATGTTCAATGAGGATTCCCATCTCTTTTTGAAACTATAAGACAGTGGTCTTGCATTTACCCACAAAATGAGTAATTTGTATCCGGGTAATTGCTTATCCCCATCTTCCCCAATTAATTTTCAACCATTTTGTTGCACCTGTTTAATAGATGCTAATGCCGCCACAGATAGCTACTGCTGCCGTCGCAATTATCAAAGTTCTTACCCCGGTGGAAAGTTTTTTGATCCTCCGCAGAGCCAACCATCCATCAGATCCATGGTCCGGTCAGTTCTCATTCCCGGGGGGACGAAAAGAGGAAAAAGACAACAGCTTGCTCAAGACGTGTATCAGGGAAACTGTTGAAGAGGTCGGTGTTATACTCACCCCTGAAATGATGGCAACTAAACTCCCGGTAACTCCTGCCGGCAGGAATATGAAAAGTCCGGTGTGGGTGCAGCCGTTTATATTCGTTTTACAGAATCAGCCACCCGTTGTACCCGATCCCAGGGAAGTCCAAAGCATATGCTGGCTTAACTCTGAAAAGTTTCAAAACAAAAATTACCACAGGGAAGTTGAGCTTCTCCCCGATCGGTTCTTTCCTGCTTTCCCCCTTGAAGACTACTACCTGTGGGGTTTTACTTATAAACTGATGAAATCCATTCTCAACATGTGATGGCGTCGTAAAAAGTCCGATCTACGGCGTTGCAGGTTTTTATCAGCACCGAAGCATACCATATGTATGGCCTCGGCACTGATAAAAACACTGCGCCTTGTATATCAGACTTTTTAACTTAGCCATCTATAGCGGCAATCGACCTTTTTACGAGTTCATCAACATGTGACAATTGCACAAATCTTCTTCTCAGAAATATTGAAAGAAGGATACCGTTTTGGAGAAAAGTAAATGACCGAACATAGAAATGTCCTTGGTACTCCACTCGAAATATGCAGCGTAGAACCGATGACCGGCTTTACCCGGGAAGGCAGCTGTAAAGTCACCAATGATGATATAGGGGTACATGGTGTCTGTATCCAGGTAACCGAAGATTTCCTTGAATTTTCCAAAAACAAGGGCAACGATCTCTCGACACCGATGCCCATGTCCGGTTTTCTCGGCCTGCAGCCAGGCGACCGCTGGTGTCTCTGTGCCTCCCGCTGGAAAGAGGCCCTTGAACACGATGCCGCTCCCCGGGTAAATCTTCTGGCGACACATGAAGTCGCACTCTTCTTTGTAAGCCTCGAGGAGTTGCTCGCCCATTCACTGGATAATGGCCTCGCCTGAGAATGAAATCAAATTATTCTCCAAGGGTAACTTTTTATGTGTTAGCATGGAATCGTGCACTGGAGAGATGATTCGCAACTAACCCCGACGAGGGGGATTTATACGAAAGTCCTGTACTATTCGGGAGGAAAGGGATTCAGAGGGGTATTGCCACAACAATCCACAGCTGGCGAGGACGTTTGGCAACACCCCTTTGAATCCCGACTACATCATTTTCATAACAGTGAAGCGGTGTCATCGTTGTGGAATGTATTTCATGGGTGTTAGCACTAACAATAAATTCTGGAGTAGAGATGACAGATGACAGAGATACACCAACACAGGAAGCAAGCAGCGGGTTTTCCTGGAAGCAGGTTTTCGGTATGATAATAGCCTCTGTTTGTATAGCCGTTTTTGTCACAGCCTTTACTATAAAGATTTTTCTTTTTCCATCCCCTTTTAAGCCTGTTGTTCTCTCTGCCAAGGAAGAGCAGCAACTCAGCACAAAACTGGAACAGTTCGATGATTTGACTGTCAAACCCACGAAATCTCCCGATGATTCTACCAAAAATAGTACTCTGAAGCCTGAACAGTACAGCGAGGAAGGTGCTTCAAGGGAAATCAGTTTTTCCGAGCGTGAAATCAATGCAATCATGGCCAAGAATACGGATCTTGCTCAAAAACTGGCTATAGACCTTGCGGATGATATGGTGTCAATCAAGCTTCTGATTCCACTTGATCCTGACCTTCCCCTGATGGGCGGCAAGACCTTAAAAGTTAAAGCTGGAGCGGAGCTGGCCTATAGAGAGGGGCGGCCCCTGGTGAAACTGAAAGGTGTCAGCCTTATGGGAGTACCCATGCCTAACAGTTGGCTTGGCGGCTTGAAAAATATTGACCTTATCCAGGAATTTGGAGGCAATGACGGTTTCTGGAAATCATTTGCCGATGGAGTCGATGCCATCGTTGTCACCGATGGATTCCTTAAAATCAAACTGAAAGAATAAGACAGAGTCACTCACAGCTATTGAGGTCGTACAGGTTGTACAACGTCAAGACCTTCCTCATGGATAGAGTCCGACTCCATATTTCCCGTGGTATTGACAGGAGCAGGACCAGTACCGAAATCATCATCAACCGCCGATTCTTCCTGATCTGCCAGAAAGATAAGATTTGGATCAATGGCCATCATCTCCAACTCTACTCGCTCAATGTTCCCGGTGACCTTGGAAGTAATTTCAACATCAGGATACTTAACCAGGATATTTGTCAGCAGTTTTCTTGACTCAATGAGAAGTTTCTTTTTACCTTCCAGATCTGTGGTTTTGGTAAATCGAATGAACAGATCTGCGGCCCTTCTCCGATCAGCTTTGGCAGCCTGCAACGAGACCTCTTTAATCTTCTGTTCGGCCTTGACGGAGTACTCCGTATCAAGCAGATTTGTAAAAACTTCCAACGCCTCATCATAACGACTGCCTTTGACCAGCAGCATACCATTATTCCATTGCCGCTGCAGCTCCTGAATCTGTTCCATTCTCTCCGTTTCTTTATCAACAGCTTCGGCCAGGAGCAGCTCCTGATTCTTTTCTTCTATTATAACCTGTTTTTCAGTATCAAGAATATCTGGCGGCACTTCTTCTAAAAGCTCTACCGACTCTTCAAATTTCTTTTCAGTTTTCAGTTTATCAACTTTGGCAAGAAATCCATTAAACCAGAAATCAGCCCCTTCCATGGCGGCAAATTTAATATATTCAACGTTCGAAGATACCAGGGAATAGGGATATTCAGAGAGAAATTTATCCGCCTGCCGAACCACCTTATATCCATCAACTTTTGGTAAAAAGCCTAAATAATTACGTAAAAGTGACGAATATTCAGTAAGCTCATCACTGCCACGCCCCGATTGAGTAAGCAGAGACAGCTGCAGTTTTGCCCAATTTTCCAATCGTCCAAGCCTAAGATAATCTCCTGAGATTTTTTTATACTCAATTTCAGCCTCTCTGTAGTTTCCGGAAGCAGTATAGAGATCAGCCAGAACTTTCCGCAAAGAAACGAGATCTGTCGCCTGTTCTTTAGAGTCAGACATCTGTTCAATAACCTGTCGATAAATCTCAATCGCTTTTTCTTCCTGATGCAGATAGATAAGTCCATTTGCGTAGAGAATCCTGGTTCGTTGCTGAACAAGGCCAAGCTGATGCTCAGGGATTTGCATCCAAACCTGAACTACCTCCCCATGCTCGCCATTCTCAGCATGTCTCTCTATCAGTGTCTCCAATTGAGCGAGATCGGTGCCCTCTTCCCGACCACCCCAACCTACGCTACGTCCATCAGAATTTTCAAGCAGACGACCGCATGCACTTTCAAGAAAAGCGATATCATTCTTCTGAAGATCCAGAATCTCACCATTGCTTATTTTCTCCGTGGCAACCAATTTCTGCGACTGCAGTATTTTCCCCCGCAACGAGCTGTAACCGTTCATTACGGTTTGCAATCTGCGAAAACACTGCACCATCTCTACCACCACCTCCTGATCGAGTTCAAGATCAACAGATTGTCTGTCAAGGTCCTTCCAACGATCAAGCTTCCTTCCATATTCGAAAATCCTGTCGTTAACATACATCATGGAGGGAAGACCATCCTCAAGATCTTCTTCCAAAACAACTCCTTCACCGTTTTCAATTCCAAGGGAGCGAGGTTGATACGCTGATTTCCCTGCCCCGGAGTCCCCCGCTTCAACCTGGGACGGTTGTGAAGGGGTAACAGAAGGAGCAGGTGCCACAACTCGTGGTTGCTCAGGAATAGCGCAACCGCCCAGGATAAGGGTCAATCCTGCAAAGAGAGCATACAATATTGTTCTTTTCATAATTATTACTCAAATGGAAATTTATATCCGGTTTATGTTTATCAGAAATTCATGTGCTCCACAAAAGAAGAGTAAGTCTGGGAGCAACATGATTTTCATACAAACTCTCAGTCATTATTTAACAATTGAAATCAAATTACAACAATTCGTGTTAAAAATATCCCCTCACTGGGCCTCTGCTGATATTTTCCAGAACGGTTGAAAATTCCGCGCCGGTATAAACCGTCCGGCCTCAGTTTTTTTACCAAATGTCATTATCGATGGCTGGTACCGGGACAGCTCCGAAACCAGTTCCATTGGTTTACGGACTTTTCCTCCCTGTTGGGAATCAACGGCAACATTGAGTTGTCCAAGATCATCCCGCTTAAGTACCAGACCATAGAACGACAGATCAACGGGGTCAAGGCTACCGGCATAATCTTCTTCTATCAGGATTTCATTTACAATTTCACTCCAGGCAGGTAAGGCTCCGGTTGCTCCCGTAATACGGCTGTTTTTCCTTTTCATCGCCATATTATGATCAAAGCCAGCATAGACACCAACGGCATACCCGTTTTCTACAGTCAATGCATCTCCACCATCAGCAACCCCCGGCAAATATCCGAAGAATGAAGCATTGGTATATCTGTTTGCCGTACCCGTCTTGCCAAGCAGAGGAATTTGAAGACCAAGATCTGTAATTTCCTTATTCTCCTCAAGTCCATCTGCAGATAACCTTACAGTCTTGTCGGCCTTTCGCCCCGTTCCGAACTTCACAATGTTCTCTAGAATATGACCGACAGCCAACCGGGTCTTTTTGTCCAGCAGTTTTCTGCTCTCAGCCCGAGATTGAAAGAGAATATCCCCCCCTGCCGACTCTATACGATCGAGAATGGCGAGAGAACTGTTGCTCTCCTCGTCAAACCCCTCCTCCAGGTCAGTATGTTCTGCATGTTCGGTTTCACCATACTGCATGACTCTGCCACTAACGAGGGCCTCGTACATCCTGGTGCTTTCGAGCAAAGTAACAACATTTGCACCGAGAGGAAAGGAAAGAACCGGTTCAAGATCACTCTTGATACCAAGTTCCTTCGCCAGTTTCACTAAATAGTGCAAACCGACTGTGATGCGGAAATCTCTGACTTTGGCCAGAGTTTCGAAGCTGTACGGCAAACCCTCCCGCAATTTCTCATATTCATATTCAACCTGCTTTTGGAGAATATCGAAGGCAGCAACAGAGAGGATTGAACCAAGCTTAACCTTTTGCCAGAACTGATAGCGATTACGAGTATCAATCCTCAGCAGGTAGGTCTGCAATTGTTTCCGATCAACCACTTTCAGTCCATCTGGCGATTCACCTGTTCTGTGGAATGACATCTCACCGGTCGTCTGGTTCATAAAAAGTGTGCTGAGTGGAATTGTAAATGGGTCGTACTCATAACTCCCTTCACTATTCTCAACTTCCGTTATGTATTTGCGAAGGTCACTATTCAGCGAAGCCAGAAGGAGATAAGATTTGCTCAAAATCTCTTTTCGAAGTTCTATCTCAGCTGTTTCATGTTTTTTCAAAGATGATTTTTTTTCGCTCAATTCCAGATCCAGTGATTCTGTGTATGTATCGAAGTGAAGACCAAAATGGAGTTCTTTGAGTACCCTATATTCCTCGGCCATTCCTTCAAAAATAAAATCTGTCTCCAGATTCTCTACCGCCTGACCATAAGCAGTGGCGTAAAGAACAGCCCGGTTGACGACAATACCATATTTATCTCTGACTCGTACCCTGTAAGCTCTGTACGGCTCCTCCTCACCGTTTACCACCCTTGGGGCCAGGTCAAGATGCTCTGCAACTTCACGAAACTGAGCAGGAGTAAGATGATCGCTAAGATGGGCTGTAAGCCAGACTGAGGCAACATTTTCTGAATGGACTCCGGCCCAACTCATCGAGACCCATTGGTGGGGACTCTTATGATCCGGCCTGGGAAAATAGGGCTGACCATGATAGATAAAAAGCTCTCGACTATTTTTCAACAGATCAGTGCTATTCCATCCAAGCTGCAAAGCCGCTGTATAAACATACGGTTTAAACGCTGACCCCATGGTTCTTTTGGCATAAACAGCACGATTGTAAAATCTGTTTTCCGTCCCCCCTGCCATTGCTTTTATCGCGCCATTTTTTAAAACCAGGGCACCTCCCTGTACTTTCGGGTACCGCTCAAGACTTAATAAAGCGGATGTTTCTTCAGCAGCTATCTGCCGCACACTTACCCAGACCCTGTCCCCCACCTCCAACTCCTCTAGAAGCAGTTTCAGGTCACCTTTCTTTAATTTACTCCACAACCCTCTCTGGTATTTTACTCTTGCAGTCAACATCCGCTGCAAACCTGCATGATCGATAATTCCCATACCGATTTTACTATCAAAAGAGATAGTAAGTTGTATATCTTTATTCTTACCCTCAATTTTATCGATATTGCCAAAGAGAAAGGCATCCTTTAAAATTACACGATCACCTTTATAATCAATCTCTGCAAGTTCTGTCTGTACCTCTTCTCTCTCGTATCCACGCATCCGGACATCAAGTCGGGAAAGTTCACTGCGGAGAATTGCAAGAGTTTTATCCTGCAGTCCTTTCTCGACAGTAGTGATAACACGCACTCCTGAGGTAGCAACATTGGTTATACCGTGAACAGCAAGTTCATCGAGAACTTTTTTTGAAGAAACAGCATCTTTTACCATCTCCATTACATAGTCAAGAGAGAAGCCGACTTTCCCCTTTTTAAAATCAATTTCTGAAGAAACAGCCTGATTATACGTATAGGTATCAATCATCCCCAGATCTCTCATTTTTCCAAGAACGTATTTTAAACGGGTCTTCGCTCTGGCATATGCTAGATCTGCAGCTTCTTTTGATTTTTTTATAAATGGATTGTAGTAGTTTGGCTGCTTAACACTGCCTGCAATAAACGCTGATTCAACAAGAGTGAGTTCTGACGGCTTTTTGTCAAAGTAATACCTGGCAGCAACCCCAAGACCATGGCCATTGCCGGACACATAAAACTGATTGGCATAGAATTCGAAAATATCTTCTTTGGAATAGTGATACTCAAGCCTTAAAGCAAAAAGCAACTCCTTGAGTTTGGCCTCATAGGATCGTGCATTTCTCCTGAAAAGATTTTTGGCAGTCTGCTGGGTAAGCGTACTTCCACCCTGCACAACGCGACCCGCCTCTATGTTCTTGATCATTGCCCGTATGATACTGACAATATCGAATCCCATATGTTGAAAAAATCTATCGTCTTCAGAGGCCACCAGTGCATAGACAAAATCGTCCGAGATATCACAATAGTGCACGTATTGACGATGTGCCTTATCAAAGAACACACCCAGTTTCGTTCTGCCGTCACTATAAAAAACATGACTCTCCTTACCGAGAATCCTCTGTATGTTTTCGACCCTGATCTCCTCCCCCGGCTGAAGGACAACAGCCCAGTACAGCCCCCCAGCCGCACAGAGTCCGGCTAATACTGAGAAGGCTATAAAGAAAAGAAAAAACTTTTTCAACATCGAAATATATGTTTAAATGGAAGATTAAGGCTGGAAAGCACGTTCAATTTTAATAGACTGCGACACTATTATCGGTTCAGGATGGCATGAATGTACAAGGTTATATGAGATATCTCAACAGACTTTTATGGAGAGAGGCTTATCGTCACCTCCGGCTTTTTATAGCAGCTTCAGCTAGGGTGTACCTGTTATGAACTATACCTTCAATACTCTTATCAAACTTGTCCTCTTTTTCTTTGCTGCTGTCATATTGTCCAGTTGCGCCGACAAAACCACTGTAACCACTCTTTCCGACCCCCCCGAACCCGTAATTCATGAAACAAATGAGGAAGATGAGTCAGATCTGCAACTTGTAGAAACTGAATCCGGAATGTGCCTTGATGAAGAACTGATCGCCCTTGGAGAGACCGGACTCTGGAATATAGAAAGTACGCCTGTCTCTGTTTCACCCAGGGAAGATGTGCGCTACGATTTTCCTGTTGTGATGAATAAACAGGTTGGTATGTACCTCGATCTTTTCCAGAACAAACAGAGAAGACAATTCAAACAATGGCTTGAACGATCGACAAAATACCAGACTCTCATGGAGGCAGAGTTAGCCAGTGCCGGACTGCCCCTCAATTTAGTCTACCTTTCGATGATTGAAAGTGCATTCTATCCTCGTGCATATTCAAGATCACGTGCTGTCGGACTCTGGCAATTCATGAGCGCTACAGGCAAGGCATATCACTTAAAAATTGATAAATATGTTGACGAGAGGCGAGATGCTGCAAAATCAACCAAAGCAGCCGTACGTTACCTTTCTGATCTCTACAATGCCTTTGGTGACTGGCACCTTGCAGTAGCAGCCTATAATGGCGGACCCGGGAAAATACGGGGCGGCCTGAAACGATATAAAGTTGATAATTTCTGGGATCTGGCCAGCCACAAGTATCTGAAAATGGAAACAAAACGATATGTACCAAAATTGATTGCAGCGATTATTATTGCCAAAGATCCGGAAAAGTACGGTTTTTATGATATCCAATACGAGGAGCCTTTATGGTATGACCGCCTTGAAGTTCGCCCCGGCATGAGCCTGAGTGCAGTTGCAATGATCAGCAACAGCACCACCAGGGAAATCAAACAGCTGAACCAGGAGCTTCGAAAAGGTATAACCCCACTCAATAGAGCATCTTACACAGTTAACATCCCCCCCTCTTCCGCCTCTCTGGCAAAAAGTAATTTAAGCAGACTACACTCAATGGTCAGTACCGATTTTAAATCCCACAGGATAAAAAAAGGTGATACACTCTCAAAAATCTGTGGAAAGTACGGCGTAAACAAAACAACCATTCTCAAGGTCAATAACCTGCACAGCAGCAAACTCATTGTGGGGCGAAATCTGAGAATCCCCTACACTACAGTGACCTATCAGCTATTGCCTGCAGGATCGAAAAATGCCACAGCAGCTTTTAAAGAGAACCTGATACTACATCGCATTAAACCGGGGGAGTCTGTCTCTAAAATTGCAAAAAAGTATAATGTCCCTGAGAGAATGATTGTCGAATGGAATGGCCTTACAAGTGTACATAGGATTCGTGCAGGTCAGCAGTTATCCCTTTATATAAATCGAAATGGTAAACATGCTGATGTGGCCAAAACAGCCTATTCTACTGCCGACGCAACACCTCCTGGACAGCCGGAAAAGAATGGTAAAATTGCATTTTTAAGCGCAGATAAGAAAAAAATCCATATCAGCGCTTCCTCAAATCCATATCGATGGTATCAGGTGCAGAATGGAGACTCCCTCTGGACAATCTCCAGAAAATTCAGAACATCCACCGCAGAAATCAAAAAGTGGAATAATCTCAAATCCAATTTAATTCATCCAGGAAGCAGACTAAAACTCAAACTGAAAAAGGTCTAACTCCCCAGAACACTTTTTAACGGACTGCTACCCTCCCGGCTCTCCCTTTATACGAACTTTTAAGATGACAACCACCTTAATGATGCCTATCTTGCAGAAAATTTCTGTTCAGGCTGCACCTGCTTACAAACATTTAAAAATTTCCGGTCTATTCGGGTTAGATGATTAAAAATATAACATGACAGATTCACCTTTTCCTGCCAACGAATACAGTAACGATGTTCATGTCTTAGAGAATGACGACAGAACCATTATCCTTGTGGGAACAGCTCACATTTCCCAGGAGTCTGTAGATCTTGTCAAAACTGTAATAGAGCAGGAGCAGCCCGATTGCGTCTGCCTGGAACTTGATGACCAGAGATACCAGGCACTTTCCCAGAAAAAGAAATGGCAGTCTCTTGACCTCAAAAAAATTATCAAAAACAAACAGCTCTCAACCCTTCTTATCAGTCTTCTGATGGCATCCTATCAAAAACGGCTGGGGGGAACACTGGGAGTTAAACCCGGGGCAGAGCTCCTTGCTGCCGCTGAAACCGCAAACCATTATCAGATTCCAATTTCACTGTGTGATAGAGATGTTCGCATCACCCTGCGCCGGGCCTGGAAGTCAACATCATTTCTCAAAAAAGGCTACCTGCTCTCCTCATTACTCGTAAGCCTCTTCGATAAAGAAGAAATTACAGAAGAAAAGCTCGCAGAACTTAAACAGAAGGATGTTCTCTCAGAGCTTATGGATGAAATGGGTGAAACCCTGCCCGATTTGAAGAGAGTTCTCATTGATGAGAGAGATATCTTCCTGACCGAAAAAATCAAAACATCCCCCGGGAAAAGAATTGTAGCAGTTGTCGGAGCCGGTCATGTTGCAGGGATGAAAAAACAGTTCAACAGCAACAACCAGGGTCAGATTAGTGAAATTTCCAAAATTCCTCCGGTTTCGAAAGGTTTTAAGCTTGCAGGTTGGGCCATACCTCTTCTCATTATCAGCTCAATCGTGGTTATAGGAATGCAAAAGGGAGCCTCCGATGCCGGAGCCAATGTACTCTTCTGGATAATGGCAAATGGTATCCCTGCAGCCATCGGCGCATTACTGGCTTTTGCTCACCCACTGACCACAATAGGTGCCTTTGCCTCAGCACCGCTTACCAGCCTGACCCCAGTTATCGGGGCGGGATATGTAACAGCCTTTATCCAGGTGATGACCCGACCCCCTGTAGTTAAAGAGTTTGAATCTGCCGGGGACGATATTGCCACCCTGAAGGGCTGGTGGAAGAACAAACTACTCAGGGTATTTTTAGTCTTTCTGTTAACCGGGCTTGGCTCAGCAATAGGAACGTGGGTAGGAGGTTATGAAATTTTCAAGAATCTTGTCGGATAAATAATCGTATAAAAAACAACCTTACAAACTCCTATATGAGGATATCTAATAAATGTCGGATGAAAACCTGGGGCCTGCTCAAGAGTTGACTATAAAACAGAAGAAATATTTAAAGGGATTGGCTCACCCCCTCTCACCAGTTGTCAAAATCGGTAAAGAAGGTTTAACCGAAGGACTACTTGGAACCATTGAGACGGAACTTCTCCACCATGAGCTAATTAAAGTCAAGATCGGAAATAACAGTGACGTGAAAAAAACAGAGGCTGCACAACTTATTCCTGATCAAACGTCAAGTGCACTCGTCCAGCTCATCGGCAAAACTCTCATCCTCTACAAAGCCAACCCAAAAAGACAAAAGGATAAAAGGATTATATTCAAGACAGGGTAATAAGTGGTGTAGGCCTGTTTTGAGAAGCAATTATCATTTCTGGCCCCCTGCTATTTGAAAGGATTCTTTCCGCCTCAATTGTAGCCAGCTCGGGAGTATTATTTGTATCACTCAAGTGTGCAAGAACGATCATCTGCAGCTGGTCGGAGAGAACTTTCTTTAAGAAGGCCGCCCCATCCTCATTTGACAAATGCCCCTGACTTGACCGTACCCGCTGTTGCAGCGATAAAGGATAAGGTCCATTTTTTAACATCTCCGGGTTGTGGTTGAATTCAAGGATAAGTCCATTACATCCAGTCAGCCTTCTCTCCATGAGATGAGACACTTTACCAGTATCAGTACAGTACCCCAGGGACAGTTTATCGTTTCCAATGACAAACCCGACAGGATCAGCAGTGTCATGGGATATCCGAAATGATCGTATTGTGAGATCCTGAAATTCAATACGATCCCCCGTCTCAAACTCGATACGCTGATACAATCTTCCGAGACGCTTCTCCCCGGCCTCAAATGTACCCAGGTTTGCAAGTACTGGAATGGAGCACCGCCTGGAAACAACACCGACCCCGCCTATATGATCATTGTGCTCATGGGTAACACAAATTGCCTTGACATCGGAAAGGTCGCGGTCAATAGAATGAAGCCGTTTTGCCAGTTCTTTACCGGAAAATCCGCCATCAATCAGAATGGCTGTTTTCCCACTTTCTATATAGACGGAATTACCGCGGCTGCCACTACCTAAAACTGAGAATCGCATTCTGTCATAATCCGGTATGACCAAAGCCGCCGGTTCCTCTATCTGTTGTATTCAACTCACTTACAATATCGAGTCGTGCTTTTGCTACAGGCGCAAGTACAAGCTGAGCAATGCGATCACCCCTTCTTACCGTAAACACAGCTTTGCTTAGATTGATTAAAGCTATCTTCACCTCCCCACGATAATCCTCATCAATTGTACCCGGACTGTTAACTACAGTAATTCCATGTTTTACAGCAAGACCACTACGCGGACGTACCTGCAATTCATACCCTTCCGGAAGTGCCACAGCAAAGCCGGTTGGCAGCAGTACAATTTCTCCAGGATCAATGCTCAAAGTTCTATGTACAGCGGCCTCTACATCCATCCCCGCTGCTCCCACAGTCTCATATTGCGGTAGATTCAGGTCCTGTTTATCTGTTGGAGAAAGCCAACAGAACTTTATGCGTTTTCCTACCATAATGGGACAATTATTATTTCTCTAACAATTATGATCATTATCATAAAAGTAACAAAAAAAAGCCGACTCCTTGTTAAAGAGCCGGCTTTTCTAATCCCGCAACAGCCGGAATAAAATTATTTTTCAAGCAGCGCCTTGCGACTTAAGCGGATCCGGCCACGGTTGTCAACATCAAGCACCTTGACCTCCATAATATCACCTTCACTTACCACATCACTCACTTTCCCTACTCTTTCATGAGCAAGTTCAGAGATATGAACAAGGCCGTCAGTTCCTGGTAGAATCTCCACAAAGGCACCGAAATCTTTTATTGTCTTTACAGTACCTTTATAGACTCCGCCAACTTCAGCCTCTGCGGTAATAGCTTTTACCTTTTCAACAAGAGCATCGGCAAGGTCACCATTTAAGGCAAACATTTTTACCAGTCCGGAATCATCTACCTCAATTTTGGCATCAAATTCGGCAGACAATTCTTTGATGATTTTTCCCCCTGGTCCAATAATGTCACGTATTTTATCCTGGCTGATCTTGTGAACAATATACTTCGGAGCATGGTCAACAACCCCATCACGAGCTTTGGCTATCCCTTTTTCCATCTCAGAGAGGATATGTATACGCCCCTCTTTCGCCTGAGAAAGTGCATTGCCCATGATTTCGCGATCAACACCATCAATTTTAATGTCCATTTGCAGTGATGTTATTCCATCACAGGTGCCAACTACTTTAAAGTCCATATCTCCCAGATGATCCTCATCACCTAGAATATCTGATAAAATAACAATCTTCTCACCTTCTTTGATCAACCCCATGGCGATACCGGAAACAGGCCGCTTTATCGGTACACCGGCATCCATCATAGCCATACTCCCGCCGCAGACTGTTGCCATGGAGGAAGAACCGTTAGATTCAAGGATCTCAGAAACTACTCTGATAGAATAAGGAAACTCCTCCTCAGAAGGTAACACGGCTTCCAGCCCCCGTGCAGCCAGGGTGCCATGGCCAACATCACGCCGGGAAGGACCTCTAAGAAACCGCGCTTCTCCAACACAATACGGAGGAAAGTTATAGTGAAGCATGAATCGTCTCAGTTCCTCACCATTCAAAGTTTCTACACGCTGCTTATCGCGTTCACTTCCCAGGGTAGCAGTAACCAGAGCCTGTGTCTCGCCCCGGGTAAAGAGAGCAGAACCATGGGTTCGAGGCAGATATTCAGCTTCACAGGAGATGGAACGAATTTCATCAAATTTGCGCCCGCCAATCCGAATTTCATTCTCGGCGATTTTATTCCGCATAAATGATTTTTTATACGATGACAGGAGATCTTTGATACTGTTTTTCTGCTCTCCCGTTTCATCCAGCTCAGCAAGGACAGAAGCTTTCAGCTCGTCGTAAACCTTTCCACGTTCAATTTTATCAGAAGTGTTAAAGACTTTTTCCATACCTGTCGCAGCTACTTTACGAATCTCTTCCAGAAGTACCTCGTCAACAACAGGAGCTTCGACCTCACGTTTTTGTTTACCTACTGATCTCTGCAGCTCCTCCTGCAAATCGATCAATGGCTGCAACTGCTCAAAAGCAAAGAATATGCCGGAAAGCACTTCGTCTTCACTCAACTCATCCGCCTTACCTTCAACCATTACAACCGCCTGACGAGTACAGGCAACAACAATATCCATTGAGGATTTCTTCAATTCTGAAACAGTTGGGTTCAGAACGTACTTTCCATCGATGCACCCCACACGTCCACCTGCTACCGGACCGTTAAACGGCACATCAGATAGAGTCAAAGCACAGGATGCTCCGGTCAAGGAAAGAATATCCGGTAAATTTTCCTGATCTGCAGAAAGAACGGTAGCAATAACCTGTGTTTCAGAACAATATCCGTCCGGGAAAAGTGGGCGAAGAGGACGATCTGTTATGCGGCAGGTCAGCACTTCATTATCACTGGGCCGACCTATTTCCCGCCTGAAATAATTCCCTGGTATCCTGCCCACTGAGGCGAGTTTTTCTTGATATTCAATTGTAAGAGGCAAAAAACCGAGTTCAGGTTTACTCTCTTTTGCACCTACAGCCGTAACAAGCACTACAGTGTCTCCACACCTGATCACAACCGAACCTGATGCCTGTTTGGCAATCTTGCCGGTTTCGATGGAAATCGTTTTCCCATCTATTTCAGTTTCAACTTTATTAAACATATTTTCTCCAAATGTTTAGCATCGGGAAAAGCCTAGGAGCCTGTCCGAGAATGCATTTTGCCCAAACTCTTGGTTTTTTTAAAAAAATAATACTCGCAGGTAAGCTTAGACTCCGATATCACGTATATGGCTGAGCTTATTTTTATGTAAAACCTCGATTTTAACCAAAATGCTTATTCTCGGACAACCTCCTAGCGTCATGTTAATTGACTGGATTATCCACCAGCCCCGTATGCTTTTTTTAGTGCCTTACTCTTAATTTCCTTACTTTTATGATAGAATTAAACAATTATTTTTCATATCAAAATGTTAGGAATCACCACCAAGGCAATTATCCCGTTTATCGGGGTATGGTCTTCCTTAAATAATAAAAACCTCAAGCAGTTTTCCCATTCGGGACTGCTTGAGGTAATCGTTTATACTCTACCTGAACCAACCAACACGATGTGGGTTGGTAATAGCATTTATTTACGGAGACCAAGTTCCTTCAGTATCGTTCGATACTTGTTAACGTCTTTTTTCTTCAGATAATCAAGCAGACTGCGACGCTGACCTACCATTTTTAGGAGCCCCTGCCTTGAATGATGATCTTTTTTATGAATTTTAAAGTGCTCGGTAAGGTACATAATACGATCTGTAAGAAGAGCAATCTGCACCTCTGACGACCCTGTATCGGAACCATGAGTTTTAAATTTCTCAATTATTTCATTTTTTCTTACCGCTGACTGTGCCACGACAACCCTCCTGAAACATTATACTATTAGATATTTACATGTATAAGACTGAAGATGTCATAAAATTTTTACTTGACCATCCAACAATTCGACCTTTTAAAAATTTGTCAAGGTCAAATAGAGTATTACAATCTTATTCAGTTCTTATTACGAAACAACTCTACATTACAACAGCAGGCTTACAGGATTAGGTGGCGTACCTCTGCAAACCGGGTTAGATACTTTTTATACTTCTTTCTTTACACTATTACACTATCCAACTCGTTAGATTATTGCAATAGTTTACATACTTCTTCCACAGTGAACATCTTCTTCAGAAACCTCTCCCTTGCATCGCCGGCACTAAAATCATCCATAGTCAGGCTGTTCTCAATGGAGAAACATCCGCTTTTTGTCCGACGCAATGCTGTAAGATGCGCTCCACACCCTAAATCTTCTCCGATATCGGATGCAAGTGTTCGGATATACGTACCTTTACTGCACACAACCCTCAGCTTCAATTCCGCTTGTTCTCCTGAAAGACCATACTTACCATCGATTCGTTCAAGGAGAGAAATATCAATTTTTCGAGGTTCTTTTTTAACTTCTATTCCCCTGCGGGCATAATAGTACAGAGGCTTACCCTTGTGCTTTAAAGCTGAATACTGTGGTGGCACCTGCAACTGCAACCCTCTGAACCGCCCGAGACATTTTTCAATCTCATTCTCAGATAATCTGCCCACACTTCTTCTTTTGGTAATCTCGCCCTCCGTATCAAATGTCTCAGTTGCAACACCGAGGCACAGAGTGGCAAGATATTCTTTTTCCCCTTCCATAAAGCGGGAAATTAGTTTTGTTGCAGGCCTCCCGGCACAAACTATAAGCAGTCCTGTAGCAAACGGATCCAGGGTACCTGCATGACCAACTTTTTTAATGCCTAAAACTCGCCGGACCCTGCTGACAACCGAAAAAGAAGTTAAACCAACAGGCTTGTCAACCAGGAAGACTCCAGCTTGAAACTCAATCCCAGAGTCTTTACTCATCAAAAGCGTCTCTTTGAGAAAATGAGATTTTGAACCGCCATTTTTACTTCCTTTCGTTCAAAGCTCTACTTATTTCCTCTCTCAGCTGTAAATAAACCTTTTCAATGGTCGTTTGCAAAGCCCGGAAGCCGGCAGCATTTCGATGGCCTCCACCGCCAAACAATTTGGCGATAGCGGCAACATCAAATTCTCCCTTTGCGCGAAGACTGACAGATATCTGTCCATTCGCCCCTTCTTTGACGAAAGCAGCAACCCTGACAGAACGAAGCGAACGCGGATAGTCGATAAACCCTTCAACATCATGCATCGTCGTCCCACTCTCTTCGAGCATCTGCTGTGTTACATGCATAAAGGCAACCTGCTCTGACTCCAGGAGTGTGACAGTGGCCAGAACAAACTCCATAAGCTTGAGTCGCTCGCGGCTGTAATTATCATATAACTGTCCACAAACTTCTTGAGGGCGTACTCCCTTTTCTATCAATTCAGCAGCGATATGAAGAGTTCTCGCTCCGGTACATTCATATCTGAATGATCCTGTGTCAGTACAAATTGCAACATAGAGGTTGTATGCAGCTTTGAAATTCATATCTGCACCAAGAGCTATTCCAAGCTCATACACCATCTCTCCTGTAGAGGAACCATGGGAATCAACCCACCTCAATGTACCAAAATTCCTATGGGACAGATGATGGTCAATCACTATAAACGGGGAGATTCGCAAAAAATCTTCTTTGTATTTTCCCAGTCTGTACTCATCGCCGCAATCCAGTGCAATTGCCATAACATCTGGTTCGGCTCCATCAACAAACTCTCTTAACTCCTCGAAACTGCAATTAGCCCGTTCACAACCCGGCAGGAAATCGTAAAGGTGGGAAACCGGCTCCTCAACAAAACAAAACACATTTTTCCCTAAATTTTCCAGAAGTTCGGCAAACCCAAACAGGGACCCTAAAGCATCCCCATCCGGATGAACATGGGATAGCAATACAACATTCCCTTTTCCTGTAATGGCCTGAACCAGCTTTTCAGGAATCATCCCCGGCTTTTCTATCATTAGCAATTTCCTGGAATAGAATATCTAGCTCTTCAACCTTTTCTGCAGTTTCATCATATCGAAACTGAAGAGCCGGCGTAAAACGCAAATTCAATGTCCTGGCAATATGACTTCGCATAAATCCTTTTGCCCTTTGCAACCCTTGCTCTGCCGATTTTGCACCTTTCCGGTTATCCAGAACAGTAAAAAAGATACGCGCAATACGTAAATCGTCAGTTACCTCAACCCTGGAGATATTTACACCCTGCAGCTTGGGATCCCTCACCTTACTGACCAGCAGGGTGGCAAGTTCAACACGAATGGCATCTGCAACCTTGGCCGACCTCTTCCTCTCTTTTTTTCCGCCAAGGCCTATGGAGTCTAACGTCTGTTTAGGATCCCAGATTGTCACACATTCCCCCCTTCTCTATAGCGCCTATTCCTAGAGAGTAGCCTCAACCTCAACCATTACATACGCTTCAAGGTTATCTCCAACTTTGATATCATTAAATTTTTCAACACCGATACCACATTCATAGCCGGAACCCACCTCTTTGACATCATCTTTAAATCTTCTTAAAGAGTCAATTTTTCCTGTATATATAACCACACCGTCACGCAGTACCCGTACCCCGGCATTGCGCTGAATTTTACCATCAACAACCCCGCAACCGGCAATGGTACCGATTTTTGGAACATGGAAGGTGTCACGCACCTCGGCAAGGCCGATCACATCTTCCTCAAACGTCGGTTCAAGCATCCCCACCATAGCTTTGCGGATATCATCAAGGGCATGGTAAATGACATCATAGGAGCGAACATCAACGTTTTCTTTCTCTGCAAGTTCCTTGACCTTGACGTTCGGCCTGACATTAAAACCGATAATGATTGCATCTGAGGCAGAGGCCAGTAGAATATCCGATTCAGTTATCGTTCCTGTACCTTCATGAAGCACCCTTACCTTGATTGCCTTTGTTGAAAGCTCTTCTGCTGCCTTGGCAAACGCCTCCAGGGTTCCCTGCACATCGGCCCTGAGCACAACCCTCAATTCGCGAACTTCTCCCTCACTCATCTGCTCAAAAAGCTTATCCAGTGAGATCTTGGTATTTGCCCCCAACTCAGACTCTCTCACCTTGAGTGCTCTTACCTGGGAGACACTTTTCGCCATCTTTTCATCGGTTACAACAATAAACTCATCACCTGCACTCGGTACACCGGTCAAACCCTGGATTTCAACAGGAATAGATGGACCGGCCTCCTGAATGGCTTTGCCTTTATAGTCAAGCATGGCCCTGACCTTTCCACTGTATTGGCCAACAACAAAATGCTCTCCAGTCCTGACAGTTCCATCCTGAATAAGAACAGTTGCCACAGCTCCTCGTCCCTTATGCAGCTGGGCTTCGACAACCCTTCCCCGGGCCTTTCTGTTACTATCCGCTTCAAGTTCAAGTATCTCCGCCTGAAGCTGAATCATCTCCATGAGCTCATTTATACCGATATTCTGTTTTGCTGAAGTTTCACAGTACATCGTTTCGCCGCCCCACTCTTCAGGGGACAGGTCTAACTCGGCAAGTTCACGTTTAACCCGATCGATATCAGCGTTGTCCTTGTCGATTTTATTGACGGCAACGATTATAGGCACATCTGCAGCCTGAGCATGACTTATCGCCTCACGGGTCTGATCCATAACACCGTCATCCGCAGCGACAACCAGGATGACAATATCCGTTACCTGAGCCCCGCGGGAACGCATCTCAGTAAAAGCAGCATGACCGGGTGTATCTACAAAGGTCACATCGCCGGCATTTGACCGTACATGATATGCACCAATATGTTGAGTAATACCTCCTGCTTCGCCTTCCGCAACATCAGTTTTTCGAATTGCGTCAAGAATGGATGTTTTGCCGTGGTCTACATGGCCCATAACTGTAACAACTGGCGAACGCGGCAGTTGTTCACCGCCGGACTCCGACTCAATAAGCATCTGGATCCCCAGTTCTTCAGTAATACCCTGTTCAATCTCATAGCCGAAATCAGAAGCAATAATCATCGCGGTGTCGGTATCAACAGTTTGATTGATGGTGGCCATAACTCCAAGCCCCATCAGTTTGGCAATCACATCACTGGCCTTAACTTTCATACGCTGTGCAAGATCCCCAATACTGATGGTATCGTACACTTTAAATCTTTTCTTGCTGGCCTTCATTTCTGAGGGAGGAGATACTGCTTTAGGCCCACGCTTGCCACCCTTCTTCCCTCGCTTGCCTCCATAGCCACCCTGATAATCATTGGCAAAATGAGTGAATCTGACGTTCTTCTGTCCTTTTTTTCCACCTCTACGACGAGCATCGCCTTTATTGCTATCAGGCTGAGCAGCCTTTTTGCCTTTTTTCTTGACACGCCCGGCTTCTTCCCGAACTGGAGCAGGATCTTGAGCAACCGCAGCAACTCTTGGTTTTCTCTGCGGCGGTTTACCTCCTTTCTTCCGAGGACGGGGTGGCACAACTTTCTCCTCAGGCAGTTCAATAGTTCCCACCACCCTGGCAACCCCTTTACGAACCACAGGTTTTTTCTCAACCTTACCCTTCTCGGCAGGCTTTTTCTCTTTTTCTGCTACCTGATCAGTCTCTTTATCAATAGCTTCGGGTTCAGCGGGAGTGATCTCTTTACCCTTCTCTACCGCTTCCTCGTCAAGGGCGACCGCAATCTCCTCTTCTTTTGCAACAGACTCAGCAAGCTCCGGACTCTCTTCTTCCTGACCGGCTTTTACCTGAGCATCATCAACTGCAACTATATCAGATTCAGTGTCAATTTCTTCAACCTCAGGGAGAACTTCCTCAACCTTTGGCTTTTTTATGGACTTAGCCCTTCTCCGAATAACTGTTGATCCCGCTTTCCCGCTGATTCTCTTCTCAACAAGTTCAGTATCGGTCGATTTTAGAATGGTATCCCGGATCTTTTCGGCGGTTTCGTCGTCAACTGTAGAGCTATGGCCCTTAATATCATATCCCTGTTCCAACAATTTATCGGCCAAGACCTTACTGCTCATGCCAGCCTCTTTCGCCAGCTCATAAATCCTAATCCTGCTCATCCTTCACTCCCGTATTACATCTCAACAGTTGTTTCGCTCATCTACATCGATGGTGCCTGCATTACATCTTCAGATAAACTATTTTAATTCTCTTTTTAGAGACGAAACAATCTTCTCCATTTCTTCAGTCTAAAGAAACCTTCTGTACATAGTTTCTTTTTACAACAGTATGCTCCACGACCCTGCATTTTCTGTTCAGGATCAGGCTGAACCGTCCCGTCCAGCCAGACAAACCTGTTCAATTCGTCTTTTAGCATTTTTTTTCTGCAGTAACAACAAGTACGAAGGGGTTTTTTCGTCATCAAAAATATTGGCTGCTACTCCTCTATTCTTTTTCCCCGGCAGCTTCAGTTAGATCTTTGTCTGCTTCAACTTCATCTTTCTCTGGTTCACCTTGCCCATCCACCGGATCTGCTGTTGCAGTTTCATCCTGATCAGATACCGAATTATCTGCACCTTCCGCCGATACCACAGTCTCATCATCACTGACAGCTACCTCTTCAAATGGATTGGCCTTTGCCTCTTCAATCAAGACCTGAGCAAACTCATCATCAATGGCACGTATTATTGTAAGATCATCAACATCTTTTTCTGCCAGAACCAGGGTAGAAGATATACCTTTTGCAAACAGTTGATCAGCGAGGGCCTCATCAACACCATTCATTGCAAGAAGCGACAGGTAACCCTTATTTTCCAGATTAGCATAACGCTGTTCACTCTTCACATCAATACGCCACCCAAGGAGTCTGGAGGCAAGCCGTACATTCTGTCCCTGCCTGCCAATTGCCAGAGAAAGCTGGTCGTTGGGGACAACTACCAGGAGTGACTTTGCATCTTCATCAACTCTGACCATGCTCACATGGGCAGGTGACAGGGCATTATATACATATTTGGCCGGATCAGGACTCCAGGTAACAATATCTATCCGCTCACCTTGAAGTTCCTGGACAACATTTTGAACCCGGGAACCTTTCATCCCCACACATGCACCTACTGGGTCAACATCACTTTCAGAAGAACTGACTGCAATTTTGGCACGAAACCCCGGCTCCCTGCTCACTGCCATTACACGTACAATCCCTTCGGACATTTCAGGAACTTCCATATGAAAGAGTTTCTCCAAAAATTCATCGCTGGTGCGGGAAAGTATCAGCTGAGAATCCCGTGAGGTCTGCCGAACTTCCTTCAAATATGCCCGGATTCGATCCCCCTGTTTAAAAGATCTTTTGGGAATCTGCTGATCTTTGGGCAAAATTGCATCGGTCCGACCAAGATTGACAATCATGTTGCCACGCTCAAATCGTTGAACGATGCCACTGACCACCTCTCCGACACGATCCTTGAACATGTCATAGATCACTTCCCGCTCGGCGTCCTTCATTTTATGGATAATAACCTGTTTAGCCGATTGTGCTGCAATCCGGCCAAGATCAGTAATATTCACCATTTTCTCGCCAAGTTCATCGCCCAGCCGTACATCCTGATCAAGCTTAATCGCCTCACTCAAAGCTACTTCCGTCTGCTCATCCAAAGGTTCTTCAACAACTACTCTAAACTGAAAAATTTCGACTTCACCGTGCTCTTCGTTATATCGAACTTCGATATCCCGACGGCTACCGAGTTTCTTCCTGGCAGCTGACTGAACAGCCTCTTCAATTGCTTCTATAAGCAATGCCTTGTCGAACCCTCGATCTCTACTGATCTGGTCGATGATGCGTTTCAAATCCGATAGCATTCTTTTTACCCCGTCATTATGACTTTCGGCTCCAGCTACTGGAGGATGCCCCTACTCTCGATATACCTGCAAATCTGATATATCTCAAATTGCCAATCTGGCTTTATTGATCGCCTCATAAAAAAACTGTATGAGGTTTTCATCTTCCAGCCTCAGATGAATTTCATTGCCGCTCACCTTTTCAATGGTGCCTTCAAATATCTTTTTCCCTTCTACAGGTTCTGACAATTTTACCCTGGCCTTCTCCCCTGTAAACCGATGAAAATCAGTGACAGATCTCAAAGGACGTTCAATCCCGGGAGAAGAAACTTCAAGATTATATGCATGATCAATTATATCTTCAACATCGAGATAATGACTCAGTTCACGGCTGACATTAGAGCAGTGTGTCAACTCCACACTGCCTTCATTATCAATAAAAACTCGCAGAACCCAGCCATGCCCTTCTCTGCGAAATTGAATATCGAAAAGTTCCAATCCCATTGAAGGCAACAGTTCTTGAAGAAAGTCCTTTACTTTGTCGATAATATATTCACTCATACACTATATTCCAGTTACCTTCTACCCAGCTTTGTATCTTCAGTACCTTAGAAAATTTTTCCCTGTTTCATCGAATTCTCAATGTCGCATTATAAGGGATCCTGTTTATCGTGAGGCAAAAGCAACCAAACCCACTTAAAAATGTAGCCAACCATCTCGACAAACATACGGACATAAAAAAAAGCGGGCATTGCCCACTTTCAAAAGCCTCTCTGCATAAAAAGCACGCACAAAAGCTATAGTTTGAACATCCAGCCAACAGAACCGAAAGTGCTCAACACCTTATCAGCAAAACTGTTCCTCCGACGAAATCCCAACAGAGATCACAGCACAGTACTGAACAATAAAACCGAGTAACAAAACCACAAATAAGCATATTTGTCAATTACAAAGTGCATATCTTCTCTAAGAGGCTGTCCGAGAATGCATCTGCGGAGTCTCGTAAACTCGCTTACCTGTCCCCAACTCTTCGTTGTTTTCATAAAAATAATGCTCGCAGGAAAGCGTAAACTCCGATATCACCTATATGACTGGGCTTATTTTTCCAAAAAAACCTCGATTTGAGAAAAAAATGCGTATTCTCTGACAGCCTCCTGGCCGTAGAAAAGAAAAATCGAGCATCAGGAGAAGAGCCTCCTTTCGGTGCCCAATGCGGAATTAAAACTCTGGTAATAGAAAATAGTGTTTGACAAACAGAAATTGTATATTTATTACATCGAGCAGTTTTTCAATCTTTTTCCAACAACAAAACAGCTTGGCATTATTACATTACACTTTCCTATCTGTCTGTATTTTGGTTAATAAAACATCTTTGCTCAGTTTTTAATCGTCTCGAAACCAATGGAATTACGAGCACTGAAGACCACTAAGACCCCTTAGGAACAGCTGCATACAGCCAAAGCAACTCCACACATACTTTTTATGACCGATAAAACCCTGATAATTGCAGAGAAGCCAAGTGTAGCCGCCGACCTGGTAAAAATACTCCCCGGTAAATTTAAAAGAACAAAAACCCATTTCGAAAGCGATAACCATGTCGTCTCCTATGCAATAGGTCATCTGGTATCAATATGTTATCCTGAAGAAATTGACCCGGTTTACCAGAAATGGGATATCAACAGACTCCCGATCCTGCCTGAAACTTTCCCGCTAAAGGGCCTCGACGGAACAAAAGGACAACTGAATGCATTACAGAAACTGATACGTCGAAAAGATATTAAAGAAATTATAAATGCCTGCGATGCCGGTCGCGAGGGAGAATTAATTTTCAAATATATAATTAAATATGTCTGGAATAATTCGGTAGCTAAAAAATCGTTTAAGCGATTATGGCTGCAGTCAATGACCAAGGAGGCTATAAAGCAAGGTTTTTCTCAGTTAAAAGATAGCGCAGAGATGCTGCCGCTGGAGGATACTGCGCTATGCCGCTCTGAATCAGACTGGCTTATCGGTATTAACGCCACAAGAGCACTTACCGGCTTTAATTCAAGAAAAGGTGGATTCTTTCTCACCCCATGCGGCAGAGTACAGACACCTACTCTTTCACTGCTGGTAAAGCGCGAACGCACCCGCATAACATTCGTTCCCCGCCCCTACAGCAATCTATATGGAAAGTTTGTCTTTAACAATACATCCTACACCGGTAAATGGATTGATCCGGCGTTCACAAAAGATCCTGATGATTCTTATAAACGGGCAGACAGGATATGGGTTCCGGAAAATGCTGATGCTATAATTGCCAAATGTACGGGCGAGCCGGCAGAAGTTGAAGAAAAAAGCAAAAAGGTCACCCAGCGATCACCACAATTATATGACCTGACTCTCCTCCAGAGAGAAGCGAACTCACGTTTTGGGTTTTCTGCCAAAAACACGCTGTCAATTGCCCAGGCCCTTTACGAAAGACATAAAGTACTCACCTATCCGCGGACAGACAGTAAGCACCTGCCGGAGGATTACCTGCCGACCATTAAAAAAACGGTGAAGAGTCAAACTGGGTGGCAGCTGGCTCAATTTGCCCAAACGGCACTTTCTCAAAATTACATAAAGCTGAGCAAACGCGTGTTTGACAATAAAAAAATTTCAGACCACCACGCTATAATACCTACGACAAAACTGCCATCGGATCTTTCTGAAGCGGAATTCAAAATCTATCGGCTTGTAGCGCAACGTTTTCTTGCTGTCTTTTTTCCTCCAGCGGTCTTCCTGAATACCAGAAGACTGTCGATTGTCAAAGACGAGACTTTTCTCACGGAAGGGAAGATCCTGAAAGATCCCGGTTGGAAAGTGATATACGGCGTTGAAACAGGAGAAAACAAAGATAAAATTTTAGCTCCGATACCCGCTGAAGCAACTATTCTCTGCAATAACATTGAGAAGGAAGCCCTAGACACCAAACCGCCTCCAAGATTCAACGAGGCAACCCTTCTTTCAGCCATGGAAAACTCGGACAAACTGGTGGACAATGAAGAACTTGCCAAGGCTATGAAAGAACGTGGGCTTGGTACACCTGCCACCAGAGCTGCCATTATAGAAAAGCTGATTAAAGAAAAATATGTGGTGAGAGAGGGCAAAGATCTCACTCCCACCGGCAAAGCGTTCGAACTTTTGGCCTTGCTTGAAGCGATGAAAATTGATGTCCTCGCCTCCCCTGAGATGACAGGAGAATGGGAGCACAAACTCAATAAAATCCTCAAAGGAACATTAACCCGTGAAAAATTCATGGAAGAAATTCGATCCATGACCACCCATATAATTAATCAGGTTAAAAATTTTGAGACAACGAAAAAGTGGCCGGAGACACCTTTCAGCCCGGTAGGAGATATCATTATCTATGAAACACCGACCCACTATATCTCAGAAAATGAAAAAATCTCAATCCGAAAAATTCTCGGCGGCCGAGTGATGTCGGAGAGTGAAATTGTAGCCATTCTCCAGGGTGAAACCATCGGCCCTTTCGGTGATTTCAGATCCAAGAAAGGAAAGCCGTTCTCCGCCTCATTACGCTTTGCAAAAGGAAAAATAGAGTTCATCTTCGCTGACTCCACAGCAGGTCTGGACAAAGACGCCATAAGGGCAACCCCGGCCCTGGGGCTCTCTCCTGTTGATAAAAGCAAGTTTTTTGAAACACCATCAGCTTTTATGTCAGAATCAGCACTTGAAGGTGACGAGAAAAACGGACTTCGAATTAGTAAGGTAATTCTATCAAAACAACTTACCAGAGAGAACATAGAGCAACTTTTGTCAAAAGGTAAAACAGAACTGATAAAAGGATTTATCTCAAAGAAACGGCGACCGTTTGATGCCTACCTGCTCCTTGCTGAAAATGGCAAAATCAGTTTCGAATTCCCACCGAGAAAATCAAAGAAGAAAAAAGCCAAAAATTGATGGTGGATAAAAAAAATACGACTTATTATGAAACAGATAAAATCAGAATATCGTGACAAAGATGGCAATGCACTCGCTCAGATATGCGCACAAACCGCCCTTGACACCAAGGCAGAAGACCTCATTATTTTAGATGTCAGAGGTCTCACTACATTCACCGAATACTTTGTGATCATGAGTGGCAAATCAACGCGGCATGTTCAGGGTCTTGCGGAGGTGATAGAGGACAAATTTCGTTCTAAACGGGTAAAATCCTCAAAAGCAGAAGGACTCCAGGACGGCATGTGGGTCTTACTGGATTTTGATGATGTTGTTGTCCATATATTTTATCATGAGCAACGCAAGTTTTATGACCTGGAAGGACTTTGGCATGAAGCAAAGCGTGTTAAAGTGGAAAATACAGAATAACAGTTTCGTCATACTTTGAAACTTTTTACTTATAATAGTGCCTCCTCCATAAAAACTGTAATAAAAACAAAAAAATTTAAAAAGACTATTAAACTCCACTGGTTAATACCAGTACCAGATAGCGGACACAGAGAAATCTTCGAACCACTTAGCCAGCGTAACTAAAAAGATTTCCGGCTTGTCAGGTTTGAACATTGATAAACTCGTAAAAAGGTCACTCGAAGTCTACGCTTATCGGAAGTTCCAGATGGCTAAGTTAAAAAGTTCGATATACAGGTAAGCGTAGACTCCGGGGCGTAGTGTTTTTTCTCAGGCCCTCAACAATACATATGGTATATTGAGGTTCTGAGAAAAACTATGCCCCGAAGGAAATGCCCTTGGGGTGCAACGAGGGAGATCGGACTTTTTGCGACGCCATCAAAATTAACAATTATGCAATATTTGAGTACAAGGGGAGGAATCTCCCCCATATCCTTTACTGATTCTGTAATGATGGGTCTTGCAGAAGATGGCGGACTCCTTCTCCCTCGGACAATACCACGTATTGGCTATGAAACCCTCACATCATGGAACAACCTGAGTTACCCTGAACTTGCCTTTGAGATTATGTCCCGGTTCATTGACGACATCCCCTCCAGTGACCTGAAAGACATTATTAATCGCTCATACGCAACATTCAGCAGTGAGGAAGTGACCCCTCTTGTACACCGTGGTGACCTCCACATCCTTGAACTCTTCCACGGCCCGACTCTTGCGTTCAAAGATATTGCACTGCAGTTTCTGGGCAATCTTTTTGAGTATCTGCTAAGTAAAAATAACTCCATTCTCAATATTATCGGAGCAACTTCAGGAGATACAGGAAGTGCCGCCATTTACGGCGTCAGAGGAAAGGAAAGATTGAACATTTTTATCCTGCACCCCCACCAGCGCATTAGCCGTGTGCAGGAAAAACAGATGACAACAGTCACAGATAACAATGTTTTCAACATTGCCATACGAGGTTCCTTTGACGATGGCCAAGCTATAGTAAAAAAACTGTTCAATGACATCGAGTTCAAAAATAAATACAGCCTCGGTGCAATCAACTCCATAAATTGGGCCAGGATTCTTGCCCAGGTTGTATATTACGTACATAGCTGTCTGCATGTAATAGGTCACGAAAAAGATTGTTCTCTTGATTTCACAGTTCCTACCGGAAATTTCGGTGACATCTTTGCCGGTTATATTGCAAAAAAAATGCTCCCTGCCGGCACCATTCGTCAATTGGTTCTAGCCACTAATTCAAACGACATACTTACCCGTTTTGTCAACAATGGTGATTATTCCCTTGGCGATGTAAAAATCACCTCAAGCCCTTCAATGGATATCCAGGCGGCGTCCAATTTTGAACGCTATCTCTATTACCTTGTTGACAATGATTCACCCCGCACCAAAGAGCTGATGAAGGAATTTGCTCAGACCGGCACCCTGGATCTGACAAGTTATCAAGAACAGATACGCCGTGATTTTGTCTCCTCCTCCGTTTCGAATGAGGAGGTTTCCGACACCATTTCACGGTTCTATAATGAACACGATTATATCCTTGACCCCCACACTGCAGTTGGTGTTCAGGTAGCTGGGAAACTAAAAACTTCCGGTGTTCCCATGGTTTGCCTGGCGACAGCTCATCCTGCAAAGTTCAGTGAAGTGGTTGAAAAAGCTATAGGCACTCAGCCTCCTCCTAGCAACGTCCTTGCCGGAATCCTGGACGCCCCATCAAAGTGTGAAATCATGGATGCCAGCACTAAAGATATTCGACAATATATATCCCGGCATGCTCTTCAAAAACCAACGGGAGACTAGGAGGCTGTCCATAGATGTGATTTTTACTCTAAATAGAGACGCTCGATTAATTTAACCGCAGGCATCGGAGATATGTCAAGGATGAGATTTTGAGAGCAACCGACAAGCGAGTTCACGAGGAATCAAGTAGTTAGGGTTGAGTGGCCATTTATGGACAGGCACTAACAGACATCTTGCCCACAGCAACAACGTCAGCCTTGACTTTATTTACAGACTGCTCTAATGTCATTTGCACAAAAACCAGCGGTAATCACTAGCCAATATGATGCCGTGAACTGATTGTTATTTTGGTGAGGTAATTTTATGTTTGGACTCGGAATGCCGGAACTCATCGTAATTCTGGTTATTATTGTAATCATTTTTGGTGCTGGTAAACTTCCCGAAATCGGATCAGGCATAGGGAAAGGTATTAAAAATTTCAAAGACGCAACCAAGAAAGAGGAAAAGCCGAAAAAAATCGACAGCGAAGAAGAAAACCCGGACAACAAAGCCTAGATGAAGAGAATAATCTATCCTCACAGATCATAGGAGGCAGTAAAATGTTTGGACTTGGGACCCCTGAATTAATAGTAATTTTAGGGATTGCTTTTCTCGTTTTTGGCGGCAAAAAACTACCCGAAATTGGATCGGGTTTAGGTAAAGCCCTGACTTCTTTTAAAAAAGGAATCGACGGAGTAGAGGAAGAAGGGAAAGAGATCATAAATGACATTCCCGGAATCAAAGAAGCTGCTGAAGTTAAAGAAAAAATTGCCCAGGTAAAAAATCTTGGCAAGATAGACAAGATTCTGGAATAACTCCCCACCCGTTTTAATCGATCCGGCCTGTTGTCAACCTGGATAGTAGTGTATCAGGAAGACAAAAGAGGTTTCCTGCCCAGTCATTTCAAATAAATCTTGATGGCGTCGTGAAAAGTCCGATCTCCTGCGTTATAGGTTTTTGGCAGGATCTCTACCCACCATATGTATGGTCGAGATCCTGCAAAAAAACAGTACGTCTTGTATATCGAACTTATCGGAAGTTTACGCTTATCGAACTTGCCAACTATTCATTCCCCCTAACAGACTTGGGTCGCTGGGTTTGCCCCGCCTTAGTTTTTATACCCCATCAATGATGGTGATCAAGCCAAACTGAAATCTTGACTTTTTTGTAAGAATTGTTTAAAAAAAGCGGCTCAGTTATACTTTTTTGTCTTCATTTGTCCGGCAGGATTTTCCACCCGATTTACATCAGATCGACGCCTTTATCCTCGCCTTCAGGCAATTTTCTTTTAATTTACTCAGGAGAGCTGCATGTGTCGTTTAGCCCTGAAAACAGCCAATGAAACATTTTCTCCGTATGAAGTTCTCACAGCAATGGAAGCCATGAAGGAAGGATATGATGGCTCAGGTCTTGGCCTGTTGCTTCGTGGCATTGAATTTGAGGATTTTAAATATAACCCCAGATTTCCTATTCTATCAGGTATCGCGCATACAGAAAAAGCATGGCAACATCTTACAAGCTACATGGAGGACCGTGGTTACGAACTGAAATATGATCATCGCTACCACATGGGTCCAAACCTTATTAAGGCTGAAGACCGCTTTCGATATTTTCTGCGTGCCTACCGTATGCCAGAGAGGTTCAGAGATAAAGGCGCGGAGGAAAGAGAAGAGGAGATGATGAAAACCCGTCTCGCTTTAAGAAAAATCGGAGAAGTACACAATGATTTAACAATATTCTCCTTCTGGCCCGACGTTGTCATGATTAAGGAGGTTGGCTGGCCCATGCAGGTAGGGGACGCTCTCTGTCTCCATGATGGCCAGATTAAATCCAGGGTCTGTATGGCCCAGGGAAGACAAAATACAAATTACGGCATCAACCTCTATGCCTGCCATCCTTTCTTCATCCAGGGAATCGCCACAATGACTAATGGTGAAAACACGGCATTTGTTCCCATTAAAGAATGGCTCCTTGGTAAAAAATTCCCCGGATATGTCGGATATCACAGTGACAGTGAAGTCTTTGCCCACATACTCCACTACACTCTCAAACAACTCAAACTTCCCCTCGAAGCATACAAACACGTTATCACTCCACTCAGTACTACTGAGCTGGAAAAACACCCTCAGGGCGATTTTCTGAAGGGATTACGGGATGTTTGCAGACGGCTTATCATCGACGGCCCCAATGCAGTGATTGGTACTCTCCCCGATGAAACCTGTCTGCTGGTCATGGATCAGAAAAAACTCCGTCCGGCAATAGTCGGAGGACATGAAGGAACATGGGCCATAGCTTCTGAAATTTGTGGAGTCGACGCCATGATCCCTGACCGTGATCCAACACTCGATTTTCAGCCAATGCGTGAACATACAGTAATTGTTCCCCCAGATAGAAAGGAATTGACAATATGGTCTCAACACGATCCATTTCCGTTACCCCAGGCAGCCTGACTTATAGCGATTTACCCTGGATCATTGAACATCGCGAAGACAGGTGTACTCTCTGCGGGCGGTGCACGTCAGTTTGCCCCAAAGAGGCGATCCATCTGTCTCATATGCGACAGCGTGTGCCCAAACTTGATGTGTTCAGCAAAAAAAGAGGCAGCGACTACCGCAATTTCACCGGTATTCGGCAGCGGACTACTATGGCAAATAGTTGTATAGGGTGCGGTATGTGCTCCATGGTCTGCCCCAATGATGCTATTGTTGCTGTCCCCGGGACAAATGAGAATCGCACACTGTTTTTCGAAAATCAGAAAGGTGAACCCAATAAGCGTGGCGGACGTAGAAACGAGCAGGGAGCTACCCTTCTTGACCGCATCATGTTTAACCGGATCTCCATGCTGACAGATCCCGCCCTTGATGCCGGCAGACATGAGTTTTCCATAACTACCACCCTCGGCCGGGTACTCTCACCTGAAGATTATCTTGATCACAAGATAAACGGCGGCTGGATTCCCCCCACAAGGGAAATCTTTCCTTTTGTTATCGGCTCCATGTCTTTTGGCGCCCTCTCGCCAAATATGTGGCTTGGTCTACTCCAGGGTGTTGCCTACTGTAACGAAGTGCTGGGGATCCCGGTAGTTATGTGTACGGGGGAAGGCGGCTGCCCGCCATGGGTTTTAAGAAGCCCCTATCTCAAATATATCATCCTCCAGATAGCTTCCGGATATTTCGGGTGGGACGAAATCATCCGGGCTATTCCAGAGATGCAGTGCGACCCTGCAGCTATTGAAATCAAATATGGCCAGGGGGCAAAACCCGGAGATGGAGGTCTTCTGATGTGGTACAAGGTCTCCAAACTCATCGCACGACTGCGTGGGGTCCCGGAAGGGGTCGATCTGCCGTCTCCCCCTGTGCACCAGACTCTTTATTCCATCGAAGAAAGTGTAATGAAAATGATCCAGACACTTTCCACAGCCTTCAATCATAAGGTGCCGGTATATCCTAAGATTTCTGCATCTACATCGGCAAAATCAGTTTTGAATAATCTTGTGCGCAATCCCTATGCTGCCGGACTGATGGTAGATGGTATAGATGGTGGAACAGGTGCTGCGTACAATGTTTCTCTGGATGCAACAGGACACCCTGTAGCCTCATGTATTCGTGAATGCTATCTAGATCTCGCTGCACAGGGTATGCAGAACGAAATACCGATTTTTGCAGCCGGTGGGATTGGCAAGAACGGCAATGTTGCCCAAAACGGTATGGCTCTGATCATGCTCGGGGCCTCCGGTGTTCATATCGGAAAATATATCATGCAGGCGACAGCCGGATGCCTTGGTAACGAGAAAAATCGCTGCAATGTCTGCAATGTCGGCATCTGTCCCAAAGGCATCACCAGCCAGAACCCAAAACTGTACAGAAGACTTGATCCGGATCTGGTAGCTGAGAGGGTTGCCGACACATTCATGTCCATCAAGACCGAAGTAAAGAAAATAATGGCACCCCTGGGAAGATCCCAGAGTTTACCCATTGGTATGTCTGATGCCCTGGGGATTGCTGATAAAGATGCGGCAGAAAGACTTGAGATCAAATACGTCTGCTGATCCGGCACTATACAATAAAAATGGACGAAAAATCGACAATGGTTTTTCCCATCTGATAGAAGGAGTTTGCAGTGACTACTACTGTTGTAAAGGGTCTCAATGAAAATGGCAGACGGGTCAACTCAATGGATTTTGAGAAGCTGGTACGCCAATCTGCGAAATCATCACCAGATATTATTCTGGAATCCTATGGTCAGCATAATATCGGTATAAGACTGGCGCGGGAAGGTGGACTAAACCTGACAGTCAAGGGCCCTTCCGGGCAGCGACTCGGCTGCATGGGGATGCCTGGGACAGTAATTACCTGCGATGGAGCTACCTCCGACGATGTTGGGTACCTCAATATCGGCGCAGAAATTACCGTCTTAGGTGATGCCACGAACGGTGCCTGCAATGCCATGGCAAACGGCAAGGTGTTTATTGCAGGATCAATCGGTGCCCGTGGTCTGACCATGACCAAATGGAATCCGGCTTATGAGAAACCGGAACTTTGGGTTCTTGGTTCAACCGGCGACTCCTTTGCCGAGTTTAACTGCGGAGGAATTGGTATTGTCTGCGGCATAGATGCAAAAAATCCGGATAATGTTCTTGGATATCGCCCCTGTGTAGGCATGGTTGGCGGGACCATTTATTTCCGGGGGGATATAGATAACTCCTTTCCTGAAACCAATGCCAAACTTGCCGACCCGGACGACAGCCAGTGGCAATGGCTCCAGGAAAACATGGCTGGCTTTCTGAAAAGAATTAATCGCCCGGATCTCATCAACTCACTGAACATCAGAGAAGAGTGGCATTTGCTTCTGACAGTCACACCTCAGGAAAGGGCGTTGATGTGGTCGGGCCCCATGCCGATGGCAGAGTTCCGCAACAATCACTGGAACAAGGCATTTGGTGGAGACCCCCTTAGAGATCTTGCACCGGGGCTTGACCGCTCATTGATTGACACTATTGTCACTGGAGAATTTCGCCGTAAAAAACCTTACTGGGCAAACTGCGAATCGGCAGCTCCCTGTACTTATTACTGTCCCATACATATTCCCACTGTTGACAGGTTGCGTCTAATCCGGGAGGGCCGCGTAGACGAGGCGTATGAAATGCTTCTTCGCTACACTCCTTTGCCCGCCTCAGTCTGCGGCGCAGTATGTCCTAACCTCTGTATGGACAACTGTTCCAGGCAGGGTGTTGACGATCCCATTGATGTACAGGTTCTCGGTCAATCAGTGAACAACATCAAAGCTCCTGTACCGGCAGACCTGCTCGGCAAAAACGTTGCAATTATCGGCGGTGGTCCAGCAGGTATGAATGTTGCCTGGCAGCTGGCGCTTAACGGAATTCAGGCAGATATCTTTGAGCAGGACAGCCAGATAGGTGGAAAATTAGCACAGGTCATTCCCTGGGAACGTCTTTCCCAGGCGATTTGGGATCAGGAGATTAAACGTTTTTTAGATACACCGAACATCAGCATCAATCTGGACGTTGCAATGACCACTGAGAAGTTCACCGACCTTCAGAAAAAATATGACTATGTTGTGATTGCAGTAGGCACCCATGAACCACGCAGAATCCCCTTTCCCGGAAATGAAAAAGTCATCACCGCACTTGATTTCCTTAAAGCCGCCAAAAGTGATTCTCCTATTGAGGTAGGTAAAGAAGTAATAGTCATTGGAGCCGGTAATGTCGGCTGTGATGTCGCCTGTGAGGCTTATCGGCTTGGCGCAGAAAAAGTCACGCTGATAGACATCCAGAAACCGCTTGCCTTTGGCCAGGAAAAAGAGGCTGCAGAGGCACTGGGTGCTCAATTCAGATGGCCTGTAATAACTGAAAAAGTCACCGACGAAGGACTTGTCACCAAAGATGGTGATTTAATCCCTGCCCAGACAGTTATCATTTCAATCGGTGATGTCCCGGCCCTCTCCTTTTTACCTGAAACCGTAGAAACTATCACAGTAGGCGGAGCTGCCTGGATAACCACAGACAAAGCCCATGTAACCTCAAGTGAAAAAGTTCTCGCTGTTGGTGATGTTGAAAAACCAGGCCTTGCCACCAATGCCCTTGGAGCTGGTAAAACTGCCGCCGAATATATTATAGCAGCCTGCAAAGGTGTCGACTGGAAGCCGTTTGTAAAAGAGGTGATCCCACAGCAGGCATTGACCATCACACACTATGTGCCTGAAGAAATTGGCACTACGGAACAAAACCAGGCTGATCGGTGCCTATCATGTGCTGCCTGCCGCGACTGCCATCTCTGTGAGACAATCTGCCCCACCGGGGCTATCAGTCGCCGGGATCTCGAATCCAACTTCCTGCTAAGCGGTGAGCCTGGCTCTGAAAACAGTTATGAGTATATCTCGGATGATACAAAATGTATCGCCTGCGGTTTCTGTGCAAATACCTGTCCCTGCGGCATCTGGACCATGAATGCCTTTTAGTGCCTTATTCCAGAACTTCTGTAAGATAAAACAAGAAATAGAGGAAGGTCATTTAAAAAAATATATTGTCGAAGATACTTTCATGGCACTTATCCAAGCATTCTAAAATTCCGATTTATTCGGGTTAGTACACCGGAGTTAGCCCCTCAATTTGGTGCAGGCGAGGTTCATAGATGGATGACCCCTTAAAAAAAATCCTCAAACCCATCAAAGAAGTTCAAAACATTCGCGGGATTGAACTTCCCATAGGCCTTGAGTTCCTTCAGCTCATTGTGACCGGACCACCAGGGGCCGGCAAGTCACACTATATCGAACAGATCCGCGGCTGGCCGAATGAGGGTTATCTTGACCTTACCAAAAAAGGGTGGTGGAAAGATCAGACTCTTCTCTACAGACCCAGAGAAGTTCACCTTGCTCTTCCCTTTAAAGGTTTCCCTGAAGCATTAACGGTATTTGATAAAGAATGGCTTGAGGTATCCCCTCCACCTGTGCTCGAATCAACACGCATCCGAATTCCAGCCGAGAAAGACTTGCTTTTCCAGTCCAACTGGAAAAATCGCTATATCTTTGAATTTCTTATCCCAAATTCCTCAACCATCTTTAAACAACGGCAAAATCGTCGAGACGAAGGCTACTTCCCTGTTGACGAAAATTTGTCAATGGAGATGGTCGAGCAGCAGACCGCCGTCTATCAGGAAGTTGCCCTCTATCTGCACCGTGCCGGACTCAATGTCTATATTCGCAAGGGATTAAAGAGTCCACCCATGAGGATTGCGGAAAAGGGCATATCCAATGTTCCCCGATGGATTTTCAATAACAAACAAGACAAACCCAGCCTGAAAAGCCTTGCAGGGTGGAAGTGGCTTTTTCTCCGTCGCTACCCTATCCACTGGCTCACTGTTACTCATGAAGAACAGGAAATAAAAGAATCATGCAGGATCGCCCACGACGGTAAGACATTCGAGCTCATTCTCGGGTCTACGGGGCTACGTTTTCATCCGGAGATTCCTCTTGGAGTGAAGAAAAAGGCTCTCAAAAAAAACTGGATTATCAATACTGAACAGGCCTGTTCAACCAAACAGATCAGCGGGTTTGCCAGAATACGGCTGGGGGAGACGGTTATCATCGGCAGGGGAAATCAGGAATACAGTGACCTCTTTCATTTTCCCAAAAGTGTGTCGAAACGCCATGTCAGCGTCACCAACAGGAAAGGAGATCTTGTCATAACCCCCCTGGACATTGATGCCGAGGTGAAGATTGTCCGGTTTGACAATCTTGATTACCGTGAACGCATGCAATCGAGCAGGTATCATTCATTGCTTAAATTACGCGAGTTGTTCGGCGGGCCGATTCGTATCCTTCCCAAAGATGCTGCTTTACAATTACTGAAAGACGTCAACCTGGCTCTTTTAGATAACCCCAACCGCCCTGAAAACAGCCATGACAGAGCTGGAGGATTAGTCGATCTTTCCGGAAAAACAACCGCTGTTATTGTTGGAGATCTCCATGCACAAGTGGATAATCTCCTGAAGATTCTCACTGAGAACTGCCTCCTTGACTGTCTCCGACTGAAAACAGCGACCCTCTTAATTCTTGGAGATGCTGTGCATTCAGAAACAGCTAATGAGATGGAGGACTTTGACAGTTCAATCCTGATGATGGATTTACTTTTCCAGCTTAAATTGCGATTTCCATCCAATTTCTACTATATCAGGGGAAACCACGACAGTTTTTCTCCCACCGTGAGCAAAAGCGGCATCCCGCAGGGAGCACTGCTCAAGCAGGAGCTCCTTGAACTTCGCGGCTATGAATATGTCAATGAAATGGAAAAATTCTATTCTTCCCTTCCCCTTGTTGTTATTTCAAAACACTTTATTGCCTGCCACGCCGGCCCCCCTCGTAAAAAAATCACAAAAAAGGATATCATTAACATTGAGGATAACCTAAACCTGGCTGATGAGCTGATTACCACCAGACTTCAACGCCCCCATTACCCGAAAGGATATTCCAAGGGTGATGTCAAAAAATTTCGGAAAAGTCTTGATTTACCGAAGAAAACAGTTCTTATCGTCGGTCATAGCCCCCTTGACCCCTTCGGCAGCGTATGGAAAAATGTAGGTACCATTAAAAACCACCATATTATCTATTCCGCCCATACAGAGGGGCCAAGTCTTTTTATTGAACTTGACAAAAAACTCATCCCGATCAGTTTCCCGACGGAACCACTGACAAAGCTTATCAATAAACTCACTTGATACCTTGCACCCTGAAATTAGCTGACTAGTGTCTGTCCATAGATGAGAATTTTTACTCTAAATAGAGGCGTTCGATAAATTTAACCGCAGGCATATATGGGATATCTCGGAGTCTCGTGCCTCGCTTACCTGAGGATTAAATTTTGAGAGCAACCGATTAGCGAGTTTGCGAGACATCGAGCCGTTAGGATAAAAAGGCCATTTATGGACAGGCACTAACTATAATGCGTGTATTTTTCCACAAATACAGGTAACTTGATCAATCAACTTGATTGTCCTGTTTTCCCGGTGTATTTTTTCTTAAACTGTACTGAGGAGGTTTAAAAGTATGGTATTTTCACCAAAAAGCTCACTTTCCGGGCTCCTGCGCGGCTCCCCTTTCAAACCAATCCAAGAGCATATGAAGGTTGTTTTTTCCTGTATTTGCCTGATCCCGATTCTTTTTGATGCACTTTATAGAAAAGATAAACAGCAGGTCTTTGAAATAGCAGAAGAGATCAAAAATCTTGAAACCGATGCAGATAAACTGAAATCCACCTTCAGGCTGAATATGCCCAAATCTCTTTTTCTTCCTGTCGATCGTAAAGACCTCCTCAACCTTATCGGCGCCCAAGATCATATTGCTGATACAACAGAGGAAATAGGCAAGATTCTCACTTACAGGGATATGGATGTCCCGGAAGCACTCAAGGAACTGCTTGACGAACTGCTCGAAGGAACCATGGAAATCTCTTCTGAAGCCAAGGAAATGATAGAGCGACTTGATGAACTTCTCGAGGTCGGTTTTGGAGGACGAGAACTCGACAGGGCCTCAGAAATGATAGCAGGAGTCCGCCGGAGTGAGCATAACATTGATGCAATCATGCACCGAACCAGAAGAGCCCTTTTCAGTGTAGAGAGTGAACTCGACCCGGTTTCTGTCATGTTCTGGTATGAAATTATCGACCTTCTCGGTCGAATCTCTGATCAGTGCGAAGACCTGGCCGATCGGTTTTTGCTTTTCCTGTCTAAATAAAAAAGGATACGCAGATGGAAATCATAGCTTCATACGGCACGGTCATGATGATTCTTGCGATAATTTTCGGCCTCTATATGACATGGGGGATAGGCGCAAATGATCTTGCCAATGCGATGGGAACTTCAGTGGGCGCAGGTGCAGTATCGGTAAAACAGGCTATCACTATTGCCATTATCTTCGAATTCCTAGGTGCTCTGCTTGCCGGTGGACACGTAACCAAAACAATCAGGAAAGGAATTATTGATCCGAGCAACATCATCAATAATCCTGAGATTCTGGTCTACGGTATGCTGGCCTCACTGCTCGCTGCTGCTGTCTGGCTGATGGTTGCATCCGCCAAGGGATGGCCTGTTTCCACCACCCACTCAATCATAGGGGCTCTCATTGGCTTTGCCATTGTCGGTATCGGGCCGGAATCCGTTAAATGGGTTAAGGTCGGCAGTGTTGTCATCAGCTGGGTAGTCTCCCCGGTAGTTGGTGGCACAATCGCCTTTCTGCTGGTCATGAGTACCCGAAAGCTTATTTTCAACACGGATAACCCACTGAAAAATGCAAAAAAATATGCTCCCGGATATATATTCCTGGTGGGATTTATAATCTCCCTGGTAACAATGTTTAAAGGACTGAAGCATCTTCACATAAACCTGACAACTGCCGGCAGTTTTGGTTTTGCTATCTTCTTCGGGCTGCTTACCTCAGCTATTGGTTACTACTTCATCAGAAATATTAAAGAAGATGCAAGTGCAAACCGGGATTTCAGCTACGCTAGTGTTGAAAAGGTTTTTACTCCAATGATGCTCTTTACTGCCTGCTCCATGGCCTTTGCCCACGGATCAAATGATGTAGCCAACGGTATCGGTCCTTTGGCTGCAGTCTACAGCATTGTAAGCTCAGGTGGTGAGGTCATGCAGGAGTCGGATCTACCCGTATGGATTCTACTGCTGGGTGGTTTCGGCATAGTGCTCGGCTTGATAACCCTGGGCTATAGAGTAATGCTGACCGTAGGAAAAAAGATAACTGAGCTGACACCGTCCCGTGGTTTCTGCGCAGAACTTGCCGCTGCAACCACTGTTGTTATCGCCTCCCGAACCGGCCTTCCCGTCTCCACGACCCACATCCTTGTCGGTTCAGTACTTGGAGTGGGTCTGGCCCGAGGCATTGGGGCGCTGGATCTTCGCGTGGTACTCAACATTGTTATTTCCTGGGTCGTAACATTGCCTGCAGGTGCAATCATGGCGATGCTCTTCTTCTTCACCCTGAAGGGAATATTTGGCTAGGAGCCTGTCGAGATATCACTTATATGATGGCGTCGTAAAAAGTCTTCATCTTGTTCGTTGTTACAATTTTTCTATCATTACGACGTACCGTATGTACGCCGAAATAATAGAAAAATTGCACG
>Ga0209633_10000426_pt1 | contig 49656 bp, 33 predicted proteins | sample Cruoilmetagenom1_FD_187290 | JGI IMG/M metagenome (GOLD analysis project Ga0209633, IMG submission 187290) | Oil polluted marine microbial communities from Coal Oil Point, Santa Barbara, California, USA - Sample 1 (SPAdes) (version 2) | ecosystem: Environmental > Aquatic > Marine > Oil seeps ... | reverse complement strand
TTGAATTTCAATGGGATCTCCAAGCTTTGTACCGGTTCCATGCGATTCAATATATCCTATATCTTCAAGTAAAATGTCACTATTTTTAATTGCATCGTGTATTACTTTCGTTTGAGATAAACTATTAGGTGCAGTTAGGCCATTCGTGCGTCCGTCTTGATTTACCGCAGAACCTTTTATAACTGCTAAGATTTTGTCATCATTTTCAATTGCATCACTAAGCCTTTTAAGAACTATTATGCCAGCGCCTTCCCCCCTAACATACCCATCGGCGTTGGCATCAAAAGTCTTGCATCTTCCATTAGGAGCTAGCATTTGTGCCTGCGAAAAAGATATTGATGCATGCGGAGTAAGAATTAGTCCAACTCCTCCGGCTATAGCAAGATCAGATTCCTTAGTTTTTAAACTTTGACAAGCAAGATGAACTGAAACGGATGATGATGAACATGCAGTATCAATAGAGATACTTGGTCCTTGTAAGTTAAAAAAGTAAGAAAGCCGGTTTGCAGCAATACTGCTCGAATTTCCGCTGCCTTGATAAGCATCAATTGTTTCATATTTATTATTTTTAACTTGTACTAATGAATAATCATTAGTACTAATTCCTACAAAGACTCCGGTTTTAGAGCCAGAAATATCATCTATATTTATGTTAGCATCTTCTAGTGCGTGCCATGCAACCTGAAGAAGAATTCTTTGTTGAGGATCCATTTGTGTTGCTTCTCTTGGCGAAATATTAAAGAATTCCGGATCGAATTTATCAAAATCATCAATGAAACCGCCAAACCTGGAAATCATTTTTCCAGGTGAACTCTTATCACTATCATAAAAATCATCAACATTCCAACGGTTATTTGGGATTTCTGTTACGGCATCAATTTTATTTGTCAATAAATTCCAATATTCTGCAACAGTATTGGCTTTAGGAAATTTTAATCCCATCCCAACCACAGCTATAGGTTCTGATTTTTCATTCTCAAACCTATAAATCTTTCGCTGCATTTCATCAACAGCTAATAGTGCTCTTTTTAAAGGTGATAAATTTTTATTTGAATCATTCATTCGTTTATTATTTTCCGTTATCTTTTATACCAAGTTTTTGTAAAAGTAATTTTTCGGCTTCATCTTCACTTAAGTTTTCAATATCCTTTTCAAAGTTCAATTCATTATCTGGAATTTTATTTTTATCATTGTTATTACTCATACTACTTTTAGAAAACAAATATTCACTCAATTTATTAATTGTTGGGTAGGTCCATAATATTGTTGGCTCCAAGGTTGTATTAAATTTTTCTTCTAATTCGCCAACAAATCTTACACTTTTAGCTGAATCGAGTCCAAAATCAACAAATGGTCTTTCGGGATCAATTTCATTTCTACTTGTTTTTAACTCAACTGCTATTTTACTTTTTAGATATTCAACCAAATCAGAAATTTTGGTAATTGGTTTATTATTTTTTAACTCATTTGCAGATTCAATATTATTTCCCAAATTGTCATCATTTAAGTTTGGTCTCTTATCAATTTCCCATTTGAAAATAACTTCTAGTGTACCATCCAAAAATGCCAGCTTAGTTGCATTTCTTTGAATTTTTCCACTTGAAGTTTTAAAAATTGTCTTAGGTTTGATTAATAAAATAGAGTGAGCTTGAATGTCAAATGTTCTTAAAATATCCTTTTGAATGTTATCAGCTATCTCATTCCAATTTACACCGTTTTTAGCTCGTGCTTCCTGAACAATTATTAATTTCTCTTCATTATCAATATCAACAGAAAATGCTGCATTGCTTGATGGACGAAGATAAATACTACTATTTTCAACTGCAGTTTCAATATCCTGAGGATAAAAATTACTTCCTCTAATAATTATTAAGTCTTTTAATCTCCCCGCAATATATAAATTGCTATTGACGATAAAGCCCAAATCACCGGTTCTTAAAAATGGACCCTCATTTGAATCACAAATAAAAGCTTCAAAGGTGTCGTTCGAAATCTCCGGTTTTTTCCAGTAACCAAGAGCAATACTTTCACTAGCGGCCCATACCTCTCCAATTTCATTCTCAGCACATATTTTTTTTGTCTCGGGATTTACAATTCTTATTATTCCATTAAGAATAGCTTTTCCGGAACTCACATAATTAATTTCGTTACTATTTGAAGTACTAATTTTAGCCAAATTGTTTTTTATTTCTTCTTTATCAATTGATAGCGAAATTGGTTCAGCCTCTCTATCCCCACCTGATACGATTAAGGTTGCTTCGGCCAGTCCATAACATGGATAAAACGATTTCTTCACAAATCCTGCAGATTTAAATGTTTCTGAGAACTTTTCTATAGTTTCTTTTCTAATTGGTTCAGCACCATTAAAAGCAACTTCCCAGTTTGAAAGATTTAGTTGTTCTGTTTTTTGGGGATTGGTTGCACGAATGCATAGATCATAAGCAAAGTTTGGACCTCCGGAAACAACTTTACTGTGTTCTGAAATATCAGATATAGTTTGTAACCACCTAAATGGACGTTTCAGAAAATCAATTGGAGACATTAGGGTAGAATGAATTCCGGAATAGATTGGCTCAAGTATACCGCCAACTAAACCCATATCATGGTAAATAGGCAGCCAAATTACAGCTTCAAACTGATCATTTAACTTAAAACTGGAATTAATCATTTGAATATTATGCAGGAGATTAGCGTGTGTAATCATTACACCTTTGGGTGTGCCTGTAGATCCGGATGTGTACTGTAAATATGCAATGTCATCTGAATAAATTTTTGGTTTCTGCCAATCTTCAGAAACAAATGAATTTACATTATCAGTTGCAATCCATTCGAGATTAAATATTCCGGAAAATTTATTTGATTTTTTTTCAAAATTATAATCTAAATTTTCTATTGTTGAACCATTAGTTTTATGGTTTTCAATATCGGTTTTCCAATTTTTTACATCGTCAACAATAGATTCAGTTGAAAGAGCAATTTTTGCATCTGCATCAAAAGCAATAGCTTCTAATCTTGGCAAAGTTTTATTGAGTTTTGCCGGATCCGGCGGATATACGGGAACCGCAATAACACCGGCATATAAGCAGGCAAAATATCCGATGATATAATCAAAACCTGGCGGATAAAGCAATAATGCCCTTTCGCCTTGGAGATTTAATTTTTGGATATAGGCAGCAAGTTTTCTTATTTTCAGATCAAGCTCAAAATAGCTTAATTTTTCCGGTCCATTATCCGTTAAAAAAGTAAAAGCTTTGTCATTAGGCCATAGTTCGGCTCGCTTATTTAATATATCAACAAAACTTGGTTCACTTTTATTTAACTCACGTAAAAAACTAGTAGCATGTTTAATCATTCATTACTCGCTTTTCATTTTAAATTTCGTATGCTTTAGCAAATTGTCAATATTGATTAATTCTAAATTTTCCCCCGATATCTCAATATTATTACATGCTAATTCAAGCTCCGAATTATCGAGAGTATCATAAAAATTTACCCCAAACCCTGTTAAGTTTATTATCTCAAGCACTTTGTCCACAACTAAACCGAACATGTTTGATTCCATTTCCCCAACCAAAATTTTTGTGGAATCCGAAATTGGTAATTCTTCAATATGCAAATATCCGGCAAGATCAATAATTTCAACATTTTCATCCTCAAATCTGAAATTGCCTAGGATCATTCCTTTGCCATTTTTGGTTAGATAGTCCTTTGCAGAAAGAATAATTGGAGTACGCTGAAAGTCGATCGCAAATTTTTTATCAGCGGCAACAAAGGATATTATGTCTTTTATCATGTCATGTCCCAACAGTGATTATTTACTTATGTTTAAGCAGCAAAATTAAGGCCAATAAAAAAACAAGCGATTTTGCGCTAAAATTAAATGAAGCAAAAGCTATACTGTTAATTTTTTTAACAGAAATTAAAAAATTTAACAATAATTTTAAAATCTATAACTTTACTTTCATTCAATTAAATAATTTATATTTTTTTAATTTACTGTATAATGTCGGTTTAGAAATACCCAAAATTCTAATTGCTTGAACTTTGTCTCCATTTACCATTTCTAATACCTTTATAATATGTCTCCGTTCAACTTCTTCAAGGCTAACGGCAATTTCGTTTTCCTCGCTTAAATAGTTTTGCGGTTTTATTATAAGATTTTCCTTTAGCAAAACATCATTATTTGATAAAACAATAGCTTGATAGAGTATATTTTCCAGTTCACGTACATTCCCAGGCCAGTTATATTCCTGCAAATATTCCATTACTTCAATTGGAACTTTTTGAACATTTTTATGTAATTCTTTATTAATCTTTCTCAAAAAATGGGTTACTATAACCGGTATATCGGCTTTTCTATTTCTCAAAGGTGGAAGACTAATCGTAAAAACTTTTAATCTATAATATAAGTCTTCCCTAAAATCGCCCTTTTGAACAAGTTTTTCAATATTTTTATTGCTTGCAGCTAAAATCCTAGCTTTCATCGGAATTGAGAATTCACCTCCAACTTTTTCGAACTCTCTCTCCTGTAAAACTCGTAAAAGCTTAGCTTGAAGATGTAGGGACAATTCGGAAATTTCATCTAAAAAAATTGTACCTTCACTGGCAAGCTCAAATTTTCCTTTTTTCTCCTTAATTGCTCCTGTAAATGCTCCCTTAACATGACCAAATAACTCGCTCTCTAACAAATTTTCGGAAAGTGCTGAACAATTTACGGCAACAAATGGCTGCCCGCTTGAAATTCCAGTATAATGGATAACTTTTGCAATCAACTCTTTGCCTGTACCACTCTCACCTTGAATAAGGACAGATACTCTATTCGATGATAATTGTCCGATATTTTTGACAATTTCACGCATAACAGGAGTACGGCCTACCAAACTATTTTCTAATTTGTACTCTTCGCTATCTACAATAGTATACGATTCAAGATGCTGACTAATGGATTGAATTTCCAGAGCTCTAGAAATTTTTAACTTTAACTGATCCAAATCGAGTGGTTTTTGCAGGTAATCAAAAGAACCTTTTTGCATTGCTTTTATAATAGAGGACATATCGTAGTAAGCAGTAACCAGTATTACTTGAATATGCGTATCAAATTCTTTGATTTTTTCTAATATTGTAAGTCCACTGCCATCCGGAAGGACGAGGTCGCAGATAACTATATCTGGGTTAAAGTTCTCCACTAACTCTAAACCTTTCTTCCCATTTTCGGCAAGTAAAACATTATGCCCAATTTCTTTGAGGTCGACGTTCAGAATTTCCCGAACTTTTTGATCATCATCTATAACGAGAATTTTTGACATTTTATACAAAAGTTTGTAAAGAAATTTAACAATTTATCTAGAATCGGAATATTTGTAAATTATCTGTACTTAGAAAATACAAGTGTCAAGATAAAGCATTCCCCAATCGCTAAGTGTGATCTATCTCAAATTAAGAATTTTAACTACAAAAGAACGTTTTATAAATTAATATTAATAATAGGGATTAGCAATAGTTATCTTAAATAGAAAGCTAAAGGGAGTGATATTTTTGAGGAAAAAAGTTTGGGCAAAAAATTACGTATAATGTTTAAATATTTGTTCTTAATCGACCAAAAATTCAGTTAACGCTCAAGGAAATTTTAATTTTTTAGATTTGAAACTCTATAGAGGTTTAATTTATTTTTTTTACCTTTTAAACTATGCTGACCAATATTCTCAAAGAGATAATCGTCTTTTTTTTCAATTCTCTTATAAAGGTTTTCGGAAATTAATAATTCTTCATCTAATTCTTTACATTTCGCACATATTCTCGCCGTAGTATTAATTGTATCTCCATGATATGCAATTGATTTTCGAATTGATCCAATTTCCGTTATTGATACAATGCCAAAATGCAATCCTGCTTTATATTCTGGGAATACCCCATATCTATCAAGAAATTGACTATGTAGATTATTTATGATTTTTTTTACCATAAAATAAAATTTAATACAATTATTATTCTTAAATCCATTTTTGCTGCCCCAAACCATTACTATCTCATCACCAACATATTGAAATAGATATCCGCCCGTTCCTAAAATAGCTTCATCCAATTCGTTAAAAAAATCTTTCAGAAATAGACTATATTTTTCATGACCTAAGCGTTCGGCAATTTCAGTAGATGATTTTAAATCAAGAAACATAAAAATTCTTTCTTCGTTTCTTGGTTTATGGTACCTTCCTGATAAATACTTGAATAAAACTCCTTGTCCTAACATAAGGTTTGCAAATCTTATAACCACCAATAGTGATACACTTAACCCAAGGAGTAACATCGGCTGACCAATTCCTTCCGGGAAAATTGTATAATAATCTGTTTTAAAAGCTTGTTCCCAAGTTAAGCCATTTTTATATACAAGTGTTGAATAACCCATCAGCACAATTACAAGAGAGAAAGTGAAATAATAAAATAAAACAGAAGCACCAAGGTTTATAGTAAAATTGAATTTTGATAATTTAGGAGAAATAACAATTTCATGCAAAGCTGTAAGAGCACCAAATATAACAATTGCAATTATACTTCTTAATAGTGGAAAGTCTTCCGATCTTAAATTTACCAGAATTCCAACAATACCCAAAATAACAAAGAAGATGAGAATTCCTCCCATCTCCCTAAATTTATATTTTGTTACATTAGTTAGTGACATCGGTTAAAAGTGATTATTTCATTATTCCTACAGCCAATTCCCAATCGAAAAATGCCTCTAAATATTCATAAACTGAGGCATAGTAGTTTAGTTTAGCTTGATCATAACCTAATCTTGCATCCTTAAGTTCAAGCTGAGTCGCAAGTCCATTCTCCGAAGTTATCTCGGCAATTTCAAAAGCTTTTTTAGCTGTCTTAAAAGTTGATTGAGCAGATTCAATTCTTTTTTCAGCCTCGCTTAATTTTAGTTCAAGATTCTTTATTTCTGTAAATATCTCACTTTCAAATTTTGATATTTTCAAATTTGTTTGATCGACTTCAATTTGTGCTTTTTGCACCCTTGCACTCGTCATTCCCCCGCTAAAAATTGGTATATTTAAACTAAGTCCAGCTATTAAATAGTTATTTTCTCTTTCTAACTTAAATTCATCAGAAATTGCTGAGTACTGATAAACAAAACTGGCAGATAATGATGGTATATGGTTTGACCATTCGACATCAACATTAGATTCTCTTAATTTTTTTTCCCAAAGCATAGCATTATAATCAGATCTATTATTTAATACATCTGCCATTTCAACCATATTTGGTTTATCGGGATTAACCTCTAATTTACCAACAATTTCAAATTCATCATCGTGTGAAATTCCGGCTAAGGTTTTTAAACTATTTACTGCTAACAAATAGTTTCTCTCAGATTGAGTCAGTTCAGGTATATAGTTCTGCCATCTAACTTCGGCTTGTAATAATTGAAATTCGGAAACAATACCCACGTCAAATTTCTTTTTCAGGTCAAGATAGTTTTCATGAGCATTTTTTTCAGATTCTTTATTTACTTCCCAGATTTCTTTCAATAACAGTGTTTGATAAAATGCCTTTTTACTTCCATTTACAACACCTTTATATGTAGCATCATAAACGTGATCTGAAAATTTCTCATACTGTTTAGCGGCTTTGATTGCATTAAAAACAGAATAATTGAATATTTGCTGACTCAATACTGCTTGGGCACTAAATTCATTTTTATAATTAACCTTGAATTTTGCCGGTCCGGAACTTTCTTCATCTCCAAATAACTCACTTGCATCAAAATACATAAAGGCTTCTTTCAAATTGCGATTATACCCCCCGCTTGCATTAATTTGGGGATATGCACTTGATCTAGCCATTGCGTCTTGTGTTTCAGCAATTTCTAAATCTTTTGCTGCAATAAGAATATCCTTATTATTCTTTTTTACTAATTCAATAAAATGATTGATATCATATTTTTGTGCAAATATAAAATTCGAGAATAGAAAAAAGATTCCTATTAAAAATAATTTATTTTTCATTTACCACCTCAACAACTTTCTTTTCCCTGTGAACTAATTGGTATATAGCCGGAATTACATACAATGTTAAAATTCCTGATGCTATTAGACCTCCAATACTTACAACGCCAATCGGTTGCCTAAATTCTCTTCCCGCTGATCCAATACCAAGTGCCATTGGTGCCATACCTAAAATTATAGCTATGGTCGACATTAAAATCGGTTTCAGTTTTGTTGGTGCTGCTTCTAAAAGTGCGTCTTTTACTGACTGTCCTTTTTTTACTAGTATATTAGTATAATCTAAAATCAAAATTGCATTATTAACAACAATCCCGATTAACATAACTATAGCTAACATAGACATCACACTCATATTAATTCCACTCAAATAGAGGGCTATAAAAACCCCGATCATCGCTAGTGGAATTGTACCCAATATCATTAATGGTTGTGTAAAACTTTCCAATATGGCCGCAAGCAACATATATGTAAGCAGAAAAGCCAAAATAAAAGCAAATAACATATCGAGCATTGTATCCATCATCATTTCGGCATCACCGGCCCATTGAACAGAATAACCTCCACCAAGATCTAATTTATCTGTCTGTTCGGTAATTGCAGTGGTGATATCTCCAAGAGCATATCCGGCTAAAACATCTGCAGAAAATTGAATAGTTTTTGCTTTATCTCTGTGGAGAATTCTACTATATCCGTCAGTAAATTCAACTTCAGCTAACTGATTCATTTTATATCTGCCATTATTGGAAATAACCGTAAGATTTGAAACTTTTTCAGGTGAATCTACCGAAGCATCAGTCATTGAAATTCGTATGTCATATTCTTCACCTTGATCGGAATATCTAGTTGTAGTTAAACCTTCCATGCTGGCTCTTAAAGTCATTGCCAAGTCATAAACATTTAATCCGGCATTTGCCATTTTCACCCTATCCGGATACAATGTAATTTCCGGCTTTCCAGAACGAGAACTAGTATTTAAGTTTGTAATTCCCGGAATATCTTTAATCTTTGAATATACTTCTGTTTTTAGTTCCTCTAGTTTCGCTAACTCCGTACCTTGCAAATAAAATGTTATAGGTGATTCACCATTGCTAAAACTAGAACCGGCATAAACTCTGATCATTGAATTCGGAATTTCAGACAAATCTCTGATTAGCTTTGCAATCATTTTAGTAGTACTAAGTGCTCTCAACTCCGGATCAATAAGTTCTAACTTCATTAATGCTAAATTAGTACCTTGGTTAAGATCACTAATTTTTCCTAACTGTGTTAAAACATATTTTACTTCTTTATTTTTAATTACTTCTTTTTCAACTTTTTCCAACATCGAAGCTGTTTCTTCTAAATTGTAGCCTTGTGGCAATTCAACCTCAATATTTATAAATCCTTCATCAGTAGCAGGAAAAAATTCGAAACTCAATTGAGCTGCAACAAAAAAACTAAGTACAAAGAAAATAACCGAAACCAAGACTGTAAGACCGCTTGTAAGTCTATTTTTTATAACAATGGCTAAAATCCTTTGATAGGATTTTTCCCAGGATTTAAACATTTTTTCAAGTAAATCGCCAATTTTATGTTTTTTAGTATCTTTTTCCGGCAGTATCAAAGATGCAAGCATTGGTGTTAACGTAAAAGAAACAATAATAGAGAAAATTGTAGCATAAGTTACCGTCATTGCAAATTCTCTAAAAAATTGCCCTACTAAACTTGTCATACTTGCAATTGGAACAAATACTACAATGTTAGTCATTGCAGATGCGATTACGGCAACAACAACCTCCGAAGTACCTTTACCGGCTGCTTCCTTTTTATCATGCCCCATTTCTTTATGCCGGAAAATATTTTCAAGCACAACAATTGAGTTTGCTACAAGAATACCAACTGATGTAGAAAGTCCCATCAGAGACATGATATTAAGCGAAAACCCTGAAAAATCCAGTAATAAAAATGTTGATATTATAGAAAACGGCATTGATAATGCTGCAATAAAAGTAGATCGCAAATCATGTAGGAAGAATAGTAATACCAATGCAGTTAGTATTACACCAAGAGCTATGTTGGTTAAAGTATCTTCTACGGAAGCATTAATAAATATGGATCTATCGTTTACTAAATTCAGCTCAACACCATTGGGTAATTCTTCATTTATTTCTGGAAGAAGCTTAATGATATCTTTTGCCATCTTAACTGTATTACCATCTGAAGCTTTTATAATGGATAGAATAACAACATTATCTTCTTTGATCTGAGTATCACCACTGAAATAAGTACTTCTGACCCTAATTTCTTCACCTGAATCTTTTATAGTAGCAACTCTATCTAATCTTTTTTTACCATTTGCAGTTTGAATCTCAAGATTTTTTAAATCTTCTAGAGTTTGAAATTTACCTTTCACTCTTGAAGAGTATTCCTGAGATGATCTTTGAAATTGTCCGCCAGGAATATCCATATTTTCTACAGCCAGCATTTGAGCTAATTGAGGGAGAGAAATAGAATTTTGAAATACAATTCTATTATCAAGTTCAACTTTAATTTCTCTCTCTTGACCACCCACTATGTCAACGTTTGCTACACCATTTACTTGGGAAAATCTATCTTTTAATTTTTTATCTGCTAACTCAAAAAGTTGAATTGGATCAAGATTTCCTGTCAATACTAAATCAATTACAGGATCTGCTCCAACCTCAAATTTTTGAATAACCGGTGCTTCAACATCATCCGGTAATGTACTGATAATTGCATCAACTTTATCTTTAACCTCTTGATTTGCAATATCCACATTTTTATCTAACTCAAATTGTATTTGAACAATTGAAACTCCCTCTAATGAATAGGATGTCATTGATTCAATTTGACTTACTGTAGATACAGCATCTTCTATTTTTTTCGTTACTTGAGTTTCTATTTCTTGCGGACCTGCACCGGCATATACCGTTTGTACAGTTACAACCGGAATATCCACATCCGGCATTAAATCTACATTCAATGAAAAGTACGCTATTCCACCAAATATGACTAAAACAAGCAAAAACATGCTCATCATGATCGGTCTTTTAATGGATAAATCTGAAATAATCATTCTACATTTCTCCTATTTAATGATCTTAACTTTCACATTATTTTCTAAAAACATCTGACCTTCTACAATTAAAAGATCATTTTCGTTAAGACCATCTATAACTTCAGTAAATAGACCACTACTTTTTCCCATCTTAATTTTCTTTTCTTTTGCTACATTATTTTCTAGCACATATGCATAGTAATCATTACCTTTTTTAACAATATTCTTTCTCTCAATAGTTACAGATTCTGCATCAGAATCACCTTCTATTATAATGTCGGCAGTTACACCGGCTTTTACTAGTTGTTGAGTGTTATCAAAAACTATATCGGCATTGAATGACTGGGTCATTGGATTCATTGCCATATCGACTTGTGTTACTTTTCCAGCTATTTTATTTCCCTGCCATTCAGCATAAGATTTTGTACCAACAGTAACGTCGGAAATTTCATCTTCAGCAACATGAATACTTGCTTTCAACTTTCTCAGATCTGCTATTGTTGCTAATAATGTTTCTTCTTTTACATTATCAGATTCTTTGACTGCAATTTTTGTTACATAGCCTGAAATAGGGGCAAGTACTTTAACCATTTTTTGGGTTGTCTCCCAATTTGCTTTGTTTACCTCGTATTGGGTTTTTACATTGTCTAAATCTTGAGCTGAAATTCCACCAACATCAAATAACTTTTGATATCTCTCAAATGTATTTTTCGAATTTTCGAAAGCAACTTTTGCTTGAAAATATTGCGTGGATGGATTATCAGTTGGAAATGTGACAATAAGCTGATCTTTTTTAACGAAATCTCCAACTTTTACAAATATTTTCTCAATTCTTCCCCCAACCATTGCACTAGCTGAAGACTCTTTAATTCCACTTAAATTTGTATTATAAGTTAATTGATTCAAAAAGTTCTGCTTTTCTATTTTTACAACTTTAACAGGTACACCTTCTTCCTTGTAAATTTGCTCCATATTTTTGGATTCTATATTTTCTTCGTCACATGAAGAAAGCATGATTCCAAAAACAAAAATAATGGGCAAAAGCATAATCGATTTTTTCATTATTTCTCCAATTTATTAATTTTATTTACATTCATGTTTGTATATAAAAAGCTATTTTAAGATTCCGTGTAACAAAATATCTACATAATCATCTACAATACCTTCGGTTGATATTGAATCGACTTTTAGAAACCATGTAGTGATAAATCCGACATAATAAGATATTAGAGCAAATCCTATGGTATCGGAAATTATATCTTTTCTAATAGAACCGGAATTTTGTCCTCTTTTTACTAACTCCAACATATCACAAATAGTTTCTTCTTTTTCTTTCGTGAATAAGACGTTTAATTCTTCATCCTCTCTGAGCAATGAAGCAAACTCAGCTTTTAGAAAAAGCTCTTCAACCGCCCTATAATTCTCATCATTCTGGAATTTCATTAATGTTTCTTTAAGTCCGTTTTTAAGACTTAATACCGGATCTATATCATCAGAAATATGTCTATCAAATAAATCCATCATTTGTTTTTTCATATTTGAATGAATGGCAAAGATTATCTCATTCTTGCTTTTAAAATAATGATAGATTGCACCTCTGGTTACACGTGCTTCCGACGCGATATCTTCAAAACGGGTTGAGCCAATACCCTTTTCATTCAAAACTTTTATGGCTGCTTTTATAATTTGCTGTTTCGTTTGCTCAGCTTCTTCTTTTGTTCTTCTCATATTCCCCTCAAATTGAGGGACAAATATACATACATGTCTGTATGTATGTCAAGGTATTTTAAAAGTATTTATAATTATTTTTAAAATTACGGTATTAATGCACGGTAGGTTTGTGAAGGTAAAATTTCCCATATTTCATAATCAGACAGAACTGAAGGTATTAATATGACATCACCTCTGGCATATTTTTCATTTTTATTGGAGGTTGCTATCTCAATCTCACCATCGGTCAAGAAAATTATGCTCATTTCGTCGTTATTTTTTGTAATAAATTTCTTATCTAATTTTAATTTTTGTATTTCAAATTCTTTCGCACTTGTCCTATACCTTATTTTCTCATGATCTTCAACCTTTTTTACCATGGTTTCATCAGAATTTAGCGATAACATTTTAGTCAAAGTTTCAAGGTCCTTATATTTTGGGGTAAGTCCCGCTCTAATAACATTATCGGAATTTGCCATACATTCAATAATATTTCCTTTAATATACGCATGTGGAATTCCGGCTGGAGTAAAAATGGCCTCGTCAGATTTTAAGTTGATAAAATTGAAAAGCAGGATTGAAAGTAAACCGACATCAATTCCGTAGTTCTTGTATTGGAGCAAAAATTGTTCCTCCGCTTGTTTTCTATTTTCTATGTTCTCCAACCTGATTTTAATGTCCGTTATACATTCTTCCAATAAATCATCCGAAGAACTCATAATATTTTTATAAAATTCTTTAATCCATTCCTCACTCTCTACTTTATCCAATTTATTTATCTTTTCAAGTAAATTTGGATCGACTAGTTTTTGAATTTCAAAATACTTTTCAATAGCTGTTTTTAATTCGGCAATTTTTTTAAAACCAACAATTGCCTGCAGTTGATCAACAGCAATAGCTATTTCCGGTTTATGATTATCATCCGGATAATTAATCGGATCTTTAGAGTGTAATTCTTCAGCAAGTAATTTATTCGGATGAGCCTGGATAGAAAGAGCCTGATTTACTGATAAAATTTTAAGAAGAAAAGGAAGCGTATTACCAAATTCTTTTATTATTCTATTACCTAAAATCTCACTCGGATGCTTAGCTAAAATTTCCGTAAGTAAAACTTTTTTATTATCAATAAGTATTTCAGAAGGAGCTTTTGGATGAATGCCAATCCAATATTCAGCGTAAGGAACATTTTCCTCTGCATCTATTCCTAAAAATTTTGGAATATATGCATTTTCATTTTTTGTTCCCCAATCATAATTTTGAATTTTCCCAAATAACTTATACGGTTTTGCAGCAATAGAATCCATTGATTACATCTTATTTAATAATTAAAAAATTTTAATCACGAAATATATATACCTGCAATTAGAATTGCGAATTCTTCAATTTATTTTAGAATAATTTAAAATATTGTCATTCTGAGGAGTCCGGTTGTTACCGGACGACGTGAGAATCTCATAATTTGAATTAAAAACAAAATTTCTCATTTGTCTGACGGTAGTCAGGAATGACAAGCACAGGTTAGGTTTAATTTTTCAGAAGTTTCTAAAACTATTTATTATTTATATAGTGATTTAAGGAATAGCGCTATTTTTTAAAGGACTAACTGTTTTTTTTACGTCTAATAATATTTCAAAAACGAATTATATATATATTTAATGCTGTAGTTATCAATAGCCTTCAGGTGATAAGTTTAGTTAACTAACTTTTTTTCATCACCAGAATTTTCAGATTGTCTTTCTTCGTAAATGCTCAGAAACTTTTTCTCACCATCAATTTCTATTATTTTAGTTGATACAATTAAATACTTTTTAATGCCATCTTTTGTAATTATTTCTGTATCTGAAGAAACAAAATCGCTGGATTCTAAAACAAGATTTAAGCCATCCAAAACATTTTGTCTATCTTTTCCATCAGGATAAATTAATTTTGAAAAATCTACATTATTTGCATCTTTAATTGTATAACCCGTTATTTTCTCCATACCCGTATTGAAGATTTCAAAATGCCCGTTTTTATCGCTAAAAGTAATTCCCTCATCTATAGAATTTATAATATTAACAATACTTTGTGTTTCAGAACCTTTAACTTGACTGGAATTTGCTAAAATTAGAATTGATTTATTTTTGTTCGATCCGGTAATCTTCCAAATCATTTCTTTAAATTGTTCATCTTTTGTTTCCATTCTCAGATTAAGATTAATAAACTCATTTTTTTCATTAATCTTATCGATATTCTCCTTCAATAATTTTTGGTCATCTTGATGAACAAATTCAATATAAGGTTTTGCTGCTAACTCATCTAAAGTCCATCCTAAAAAATCTATCCAATTCGAATTTAAATGTATAAAATATCCATCGGCATTAGTAATTCCTATCATATCATTGGAAAGTGCAAAAATCTTATCCATATTTTTCTGTGACATTTCATTATTCTCAAGAGCTGTTTTTAAAGCACTATTAACTTTATCATTTTCTTCGGCTTTTAGAATAATTTTTTGTTCAAGTATTTTATACGATTTTCTTAATTCTTTTTCCAATCGCTTTCTATCCGATAAATCACGAATCGTACTAATAATAACGGTATTACCGTTTAGGTCAACCCAACCAAGATTAACCTCAATAGGAAATTCAGAACCATCTTTTTTTAACCCATGTAAATCCATTTCAAGACCTATCGGTTTAGATAAGGAGTTGTTAAAAAAAGAATCTACATAAGATTGAAATTTTGATCTATATCTTTCCGGAATAATAATATTTACCGATTTACCCAATATCTCCTCGCGAGTATATCCGAATAAATTTTCGGTACTCTTATTTATTAGGTTTATCGATTCATTATTATCAATAACTATCATAGAATCCGGAGATGAATTAAATAACTTGTAAAAAATACTTTGATCTGTTACTTCTAATTTTTCTTGTTTAGTTTTCATTTTCTCTTACCTTCCAATTTTAATTACCAGATAGTTTTATTGAGAATCAGACCTACAATTATCAGAAATAAAAGTATGTAGAATACAAAGGAAATTATTATAAAAAACAAAAAGGGGGAAATTGGAAAACATAATTAAAATTACATTTTTTTGATGCTGCATACATTACTATCTTTGAGAAAGAAAATTAAAATGTAATCTCATCCTCCAAACAAATTGTATACTTACTTAATATAAATTAATAAGGCAGTAAAATCAATTTAATTTGTTTAAAATCGCATAAGGTTTTACTAAAAACAGAACAATTTGAAGATAAATTATTGTTTTAAAATAATTAAACCCAATTGATAAAATATGGTGGAATTAATAAGATGAACGCCAATGCAAATAGAAGCATCAAAAATGGGAACATCCATCTTGCCCAAACATTCCATGGAATTTTTGCAAGTGTAAGCACACCCATGGTAACGGCAGATGTGGGAATAATTAAATTAGTTAATCCATCACCCAACTGAAACGCCAAAACTGCTGTCTGTCTGGATACACCTACCAAATCACTAAGGGGAGCCATTATCGGCATTGTTAGTGCTGCTTGCCCGCTACCGCTAGGTACAAACACATTTATTAACGACTGAACAAAAAACATAACCTGCGCAGAAACTACCGGATGGAAGTCATCTATTAATAAAGATAGGTGATATAAAATTGTATCAATTATTTTACCGTCGGAAGCTATTACTAAAATACCGCGTGCAAGTGAAATTACTATTGCCGTTCCAACAAGATCTTTTGCACCTTGCAAAAAAGCATCCGTTGTTTCGTTTATTGATAATTTCCCAACAATAGCTGAAGCAATTGCAGTAATTACAAATACGGCGGAAATTTCTTCAATGTACCATTCGTAAATAGTTACACCAAAAATAAGTGATATCATCCCTATGGTAAATGTTAATAAAACAAATTTATGATTTTTATCAAGTCCCTTAAATTTACTTAAATCACCTAAATCGAGATTGCTTCTCTTTTTTTTATCCAATTTAAAAGTAGGACTCAGATTAGGGTTTGTTTTAACTTTGTTAGCATATTTGCTCAAATAGATAATGGTAGTTACAGTAAATATTACCCAAACAATAACTCGATACTCCCATCCGGAAAATAATTCGATTTCTGCAATTCCCTGTGCAATGCCAAGTGTAAATGGATTTAAGAAGGCTCCGGCAAATCCTACAGCAGCACCCACAAAAGGTATTGCAACTCCAATTATTGAATCATATCCCAACATGAGTGCCATTGGAACAAAAATTAAAATAAATGGAATTACTTCTTCACTCATTCCGAATACGGCTCCGGCTAAAGAGAAAATTATTACAAGCAGCGGAATTAGTGTTTTTCTTACAAGAGCTGATTTATTATATGCGACTACAATTTCTTTAATTGCAGAATTAACCGCATCTGTTTTTTGAATTACCATAAATGCACCGCCAACAATAAGAACAAATCCGATAATAAGTGCTGCTTCCGTAAAACCTTTTATAGGTGCGGTAAATATATCTTCAATACTTTGCGGATTTTCTTCAACATTTTTATATGATCCGCTAACCACAACTTCACGGCCATTAACTACTTCCCTGTTAAATTGTCCGGAAGGAATAATCCAGGTAAATATTGTGGTAAGAATTATTAAACTAAACAGAATAAAATATGTATTAGGAGATTTTAACTTTTCTAAATTCATTTAGTAAAAAAGTAAGAATGATTGGAATAGAAATTTATCGTTTTATTGAAGTTAATATAATTTTATAACAATTTTTGAATTTAATTAAACCGTGTGATTTGTTAAAGTAAACTTTGAGTAAAATAAATATTTGTCATATCGAACATGCTTTTGTGAGATATCTCTAAATTTGATATGTTAATAGATTTCACACACCTGCCTACCAGTAGGCAGACTCTATTCGAAATGACCGGTTATTTCTCATTCATTAATTTGTCATCTTGAAGGAACGAAGTGACCTTGCCCGCCCTGGCGGGTGAAAAAGATCTCTTTACCCAAATTGCTGTAGAGTTTTCATACATACCTATCCTACATATACCGATTCGCAATGACGAATTACTCTTTATTCGGATTCTAACAGCTCATCAATTCGAAGGAGTGTAACGACAAAGTGATCTCACAATCCGAACTTATCACTCAAATCATTCCAATTTGGGTTTTAACTTCGGTGGAATATTTACGAAAGAGTTATGTCTAACTTTTATGTGACAAACCAAATACTATACTAATCCGGTGAGAAATTTATTTGCCGAAATCACTCTAACAGTATCTTTAATAAAATCAATTCCTTCTTGTTTTACTACTTGATATACAAATGGAATCTTCAATCGATTTTTATAATAGATTATATTTTTGGATGGTGTTGTGTCACTTAACTTAACTTCAACCGCAAACCATGGTTTATTGTCGATTGTTATCAAAAAATCTACTTCTTTTTTATCAATATTTCTTAAATAAGTTAATTTGCTTTTATAACCTTCGAATTCATTAAGATAATTTGTAAACTTCATTAAATGTGCTGCAATTAAATTTTCGAATCTAGCGCCATGCTCTTTAACTTCAGACCAATCCACTAAATAAAGTTTTGGTTCTTTCTTTAATGATCTTACTGTCCTTGAATAATACGGATAAATTCTAAACTGATAATAAAATGATTCCAAAATATTCAACCAACTTGTAATTGCTCTGTGACTAATATCTAAATCTTCCCTAAGTGAATTTAAAGATAGCGGACTTGCAACTTTATTGGGAAGCAAGTCTCCCAATAATTTCATACTATTTATATCTCTAATATTTTCAATATCTCTTATGTCTTCTCGAAATAAACGTTCCAATTTCTCATTATGCCATCTTCTTAAAGTTCTCTCACTTTGTTTAGTTATAGGTTCGGGGAATCCTCCAAATTTGAATAACAGCTCCAAATTTTTTTGTGATGCTTTGGGACTAAAATTTAATTCATTAAAAATAATATATTCACCTTTAATTAATTCTAATTCAGCCGTAGAAAATGGATGTAAGGTATAATAGTGATATCTTCCCTGTAGCGAATCTCCTCCTTTTCTATAAATATTTAATCTTGCACTCCCAGTTACAATAAATTGATATTTATCCTTATTAGTATCATAAATTCCTTTTACAAAATTTTTCCATTTTGGATATTTATGAATTTCATCGAATATCAATAACCCTTTATCGCCTGGCAATTCATTGGCAATTAATCTTTTTCTATCCGGTTGATAATCCCAATTATAATAAGCAGCCCGCTTAAAATTGCTTGAAATTATTTCCTTAGATAATGTTGTTTTACCTACCTGTCTTGCCCCACCAATAAATACCATTTTATCTTTTAGATCGGCTAAAATATTGTCCGTTAAATATCTATTTATTATCATATCTACTCCATATTCATCAATCTAAAATACTATTTTATTTGCCTATAAGCAAAAATTATAGCTATTTTATTTGCTTTAAAGCAAATAATAGGTTGTTGTTACTTCTCTTTTTCTTTCAACAGAATAAAATAAATATACTTTATTTTATTCTTTTTCCTCTATACAGTGGAATGCCCATCTGAGACGGGTAAAAACGAGCGGAGTAAAGTGTAGGTATGGGCACCGGAACTTTTCGACCGGCGAGTGAGTAGAACGTACGTTTTACCTACCAATATTTTTTTAGTGCAGCTTGCCCCGCAGTTGTTTTGCGGGGAAGTTTGCATAATGCCGTTTATTTGACAGCCCCAAAGTTACCACAATAGTAACGTAGGGGCTGTTTTTATAATAGTTGCAACTTGTCCCGCAACTTTTTTGCGGGATTATGTAAGCTCGCCTTCAAATGAAGATGATAACCTAAATCATTCATCTCCGCTACATGTAATTGAATCAATAAATCCATACATTGCATATGCTTGGATACCTAAACTATCATAATCAAGAATTTCTTTAATTCCATTATCTAATTCAATTCTTTCATAGTTTGATAATTCTGAATTAATTATACTTTTAAAAACACCGATTTCTAATCCAATCAAGTTTTCCCCATCAAAATACAATTCATCATAACATGCAATTGATACTATTTTTTCATCCTCAGTATAAATCCTTACTTCTTTATTAGGCAATGTATGAGCTTTCCAGCCCACTTCTTCATCAAATTCCTCATCAACTTCTTGTAGTGAAAAATCTCTATAATTACTTATTGAAGAATCAAACAAAAATGGACCTACACTTTTTAATGGAGTCAATACCATCTTAATCATCTTTTAACTCCTCTTGAATGTTCTTCACCTTTAGCCTTTTTTGCTGCATCCTTTAATACATTCTGTATTTTCTGTTTTATCTTTTTAGCCTCTTTACCGGTATGATCCCGCAAGTAGTATTTTATTATAGTTGTAGATTGTGGTTTATTAAGTTTCTAATTAATATAATTTGAATAATAAAGAACTGCCATGAAATATTTCATGGCAGTTTAAATGTAAATTTCTCTATGGTTGGATAACACTCAGATGATCTTTTATATAACCATTGTTTGTTATTCTCTCTACTCTATTTGTTTTAATATTTAATTTATAAATATCATTTTGAGGATATTCATCATATATCCCATTTACTCCTATAAATACTATTTCATTCTCAGTTATGAACTTTGGTGTTTTCACTTCTTCAAATCCTATACTTGATATTTCTATAATATATTTGGTCTCTTTACTAAGCATATCAACTATTTCAAAATAATGCTTTTGAGTTTTTAGATCTTTCTTTATCAGTAATAAACTATCACCTAGTATATCGCTTGCAAGTAACCACTCATAATCTCTGGACAATAATTCAACATATGTTTTTGCTTCAATATCAAATAGACCAATATAATTATTATCTGGTGAATTACTAAAATTATAACTACTCGTGAAGACAATACGAGTATCTCGAGAATCCCATGTCATACTATAGATTATTCGAATTCTTCCTATTGCAGCGACTAAAGAATCATGCACTATATTGTAAACGCCGATTAAATCCTCACTACTCTCAATTGACATGGTTTCAAAGGCTAATAACTTCCCATTATTACAAATTAAAGGTTTATATGAATGATTTAATCCACTAAATTTTCTTTTAGAATAAAAATCTTTATTGTCAACTTGAATAAATTTATTTGATGACAAATTTTTATAAAAGATATTCATTTCCGATGATATTCCTGTTATCGTTTGATTTGCTCTAAGTGATCCAAAATAAATACTATTATTTAATCTTGAATAGCTAGGATATTCGTTTAGATAACTATCCTCTGTAATGTTATACTGCACACTATCCGCTAAATCATAAAGAACTATATCACCAAAATCTCCCATACCTAGACCATCTTTGCCATCAATGTCTTCTATATAAAGCAATGAAAGGCTTGAGACATACAAAAACTGTTTATCATTTTGACATTTAATAGTTAATACTACTATTAATGATATTACCATAATTTTAACAAAAATAAATTTCATTTTTTACTCCTTACCAATATTGTCGATTGATCTACTTCGTATTTCTTTTACCAATCGAAAGTTAGTGGAGGTCTTCTATCTCTCCCACGAGCTTTCATTGATGATGGAGTTGAACCTGCTTTCTCAGTTTTATTATAGTATTTTGCAGTACTACTCTCTATATTTCTCCATTCATCATCACTTAACTCCGATGCCTGCTTACCCAATTCTTTTATACTTTTAATAATAAATCTTTCAATTCTTTTAAATATACTTTCTGTTTTATTTATATCATTTCCAATAACAACAAATTGAGAGTTAATATTATTGCCGAGTCCAACCAATTGACCGACTCTAAATAAATGCTCGTCACGTATTAAGTTAGACTCAATTATAGTTTCTTCTTTCGAAGGTAATCCAAAAATAAATGATTTAAATCCAGAAAAAATGTTTGCAAATATTTTTGCTCCAGGAATTTTTTTTAGACCACTCCCAATTCCAGAAATACTACTTACCCCAATCTCTTTCTCGGTTAGGTTCAAGGAAGGATCTTTACTTTGTATAATTGGAAATAAGATACTTGTGGCTACTCCTGAAAAACCAGGGACTAAAAATGTAGAGACAAAGCTCGCGGCCTTATATGTACTTAATGGAGTCCTCTGAAATGATCTTCCATTGGAAGATCTAAACCACATACCATTTGGATCAATATTATTATAAGGATTATTAGCCGAATAGCTATATTGACTCCAACCAGGATATTTCGCAGCTAGTGGATCCACACTCGTCCATCTCCCAATATCACTATCAAAATAACGTGCACCAAAATAATCAAGTCCGGTCTCAGAATCACGTTCTTTTTCTGTAAATTTATATTTTTCTTCGTCTCCTACAATATACTCTTGTAGTATTCCTCCATAAGCATAATAGTCTCTTGCACTGCTTATCTCTCCTTCTTCATCTACTACTAACCTAATACTACCCAAATGGTCTTTTACGTAATAGAACCTTTCATCCGGTGTGTCTTTCTTTACATAACCAACCATGCCATTACCAAATATGTTTACTTGGTCTATTGCATCAGTTGTTAGGTTATATATTGCTACCTCTTTACCGGTATGGTCTCTAAGGTAATAATCGTCTGTTGTTCCAACATCTTTTCTTATTCTGTTTCCCTTATCATCATAGCTATAATTAATATTACCATTTGTAGCATCCCAAACCTTAAAAGGCAGATTTCTGTGGTCGTAATCATCAGCATCTACTTTAAATAAATCGGTTCCATCAGAATAATTTTCTTTTAGCTTAATATTACCCTTATTATCATATTCATACCTAAAATAACTATTAATGGTTTCAAGTTTGTTCGTACCGGAAAAATAACTATAGGTATAATTTTTACCATTTCCGTTTTTAGTTAAAAAATTACCATCGTCATCATAAGTAAATGTTTCAGTATATTGGCTGTTAGAACTACATGTTGAGCCTGTTAGCCTGTTAGCATTATCATAACCAAAAGTAAACGAAAGGTTATCCCAGCTAGGATTCCCCTTATTTGTTATTGATTGAGTATAAATATTTCCATTATCTTCATATGTAAGGCTTTCATTAAATCTTTCAAATACTCCTCCGGAATTATTATTAATTTCTTTTACCCAACCGGCAGAGTCGTAATCATAATCGGTTTTTCCAAAACCGTATCCGTTGCCTATAGTTGCATCAATAACTGCGTGAAATTCTCCGCCGGTTTCCACACTAAATCCGGGTTCCAATGTAATGGAAGAACCTGCTCTAAGTGTAAGATCACCGCTTGATGTTACTGTAACATTTTTAGCTACAACTAATGGTTTTCCATAATCCTGGGTGCTGGAAACTGTTAAATTATCTAAAATCTCTTGATAATCCTCAGATCCAATGCCTTCAATTTGATCTGCTTCATTATAACTATATTCAGCTTCTACAGTTGCAGAACCGGGAGTATCCGTTCCGTAGCTTTTTACTTTAACCAATCTGCCCTGTACATCGTATTCATTCCATATAAAATGTTCATCATTAATACTTTGAGAAACTAAGTTACCGATATGATCATAACCATTTTCTATAAATTTCCAAGTTTCATTATATATTTTTTCACTCAGCCTAAATACATATCCCTGATGATCGTATTCGAAATATTTTATGTTCCAATCGGTGGAGGTACTTTCTTCATCTCGATATGCCGTTGCAAATAGTCTTCCCTTAAGATTCATATTTTCGATTTCTTCAGCACTTTTTGAAGGTATGCTGCTAAAAATACCGGACACGGTATAATCATCGTAAACATTTTTTAGAACAAGATACTTGTCTAGGCTTTCAAAATTCTCTGTAATATCTCCATCTAAAGAACTATAAGGAAATTCATATTCATTTACTATACCGGTTTTCTCCAATCTATTCAAGTCATCATAACTATGAAAAACAACCTCACTTCCCGAAGTATGATAGGTAAATCTTAAATTACCGTATTTATCATATTTATATTCATAAGTCCCGTCATCGGGCGTAGTTCTGGATTCAATATTTCCCTCATCATCGTAGGTATAGGTTGCGGTTCTTCCTTCCGGAGAAACAACGGATGTTAATTGGTAAATTCCGTTATAAGTAAAAACAGTCGGGTCATTAGAGCCTAATTTTTCACCAATTTTGTTACCAACGTTATCATAATATATTGTTTTAGTTCTTCCTTCAGCATCAGAAATTTCTTCAGACTCGAAATATTGTATTGAAGTTGTTGGAATTGTTCCACCGCTCCAAAGTTGTGTAATAGTTTGCGGATCAAGATTTTCTAATTTAGTTGATTCCAACTTACCGATAAAATCGTAATCATAAGCAAGGGTTACGTCTTCCGCATTATCTTCTTCCTGTACCAAACCTAAATAATTATATTTTTTCGTTTCTTTAGTTATATAATTACTTGCATCGTTTTTTGTTTTAAGCTCTCTAACCTGTCCAAAGGAATCGAATATTTGTTCCGTTTCAATACTCTTTAGGTTATCCGGATCTGCGTTAATTCTTTTTGCAACGGATACGGAATTAACATTACTTACATTATCAATATAATCTGCAACTATAGATTTTGAGCCGGTTTCTATAGTTTCAACTTGTTTATAACCATTTAATGGTAAACCATCCGGTTGACTGTTAATAATTATAAGCGGTTCGCCCAAAACTTTATATTCTTGCCAAAACAGCGATTCTATGGTATCATCATAAATACAGAATTTTAATCCTAATATTGAATTATATGTACCTGAATTCTTATATGCTAGTAATATTGGTGATATATCTACAGCAATTAAATAATAATTATCAATAAATGAAGTTGTTAACACAATATTCATATCCCCAAATGTAGAACCATCACTTGCTTTTATACCGCGAATATTGAATTTCAACGGGTCATTACTCGGAGGTTGTGGAAGAATATTTTCACACATTATTTTTATATATAATGTGCTATTTGAACATTGCTCAGTTGTATAATTATTAATACTTAAAGTACTATTGAAATAACTGAAATAATCATATCCGGTATATGTTTGAGATCCGTCAAATGAATATGAAAAGATATGTGGATCCCCATAAAATGTGTGAATATAACTATGATTTTCTCCAGTGAAACTTTTAAACTCGTTATTTTGACCAATAAAATTATTATCTGAATATATTGATACACCGTTAGCAAAACCGCCAGGCAGCGTAGCTGTTTTTATCCTTCCTACCGCATCATGTTCATATTCCAAGAATTTATCATTGTAATCAACTTCGAATTTAGGTCTTCCTTTACTATCAAAAGCTGCATAAGAATTTAATTCGTCACTTCCGCTATTATAACTTAATCGTGTTTTTATCGGTTTAAATTGAATTCCTTTATGTTTAAATGTCGGTGAATCAGTTGAGTTATCAAAATTAACTATTTCTCCATCTACATTGTAAACAAAATCACTTGCATCTTCGGGATAGAAAAATGTTTTATCATACTTTCCGTTATAATTTATGCTTAACGGAAGAAAGGTTGTAGCTGGCAATCCGTAATATGTATATTCCTTATAAACGGGCCGCGTGGAATAATTTGTATAAGCCTTTTTTATTCTGCCAATATTCCAAGAACCGGTATAAAATTCGTTAAATATATGAGACTTAACATCCGTTCCTTTCCAAACCTTCTCCTCTTCTATGTTACCAATATGGTAATATAAGTCTGCATTTAAATATGTAGTGATAAAATTACCAAAAGTCGGTAACGAACCAAGATTAAATTCAGAGCCTGTTGAATTAGGTGTTCCGGCAAGAAAATTTTTATACTTTCTGTCAGTTATTACTGAATTGGGATCTGTATGGGTTTCTTCCTTAACGATTTTTATATTATTATGATAGGATGATCCGACTTCAATTGTTTCAAAAGTGTAGGTAATCACATCCATATCAACAGTAATAATAGAGCTACTTCCCTGCTTTTTTTTCACTACATGATCTGTTAGATAAAAAGATCCGTCCCAATATTTTTCCGTAGAATTATAAGTACCGTAGTCATAAGTATAATCATTTTCAATATAATCACCGGAAGTTAAATCTTCATTTTTTTCAACTGTTGTTTTTATTGTAGCATGGTGATCACCGGCATTATAATTATAATAATTTGTGTTTCTTTTTGAAAACGTTTTTGTCTCTTTACGGCTTGGCAAACCATCACTTAGGTTTGATGAATGGGTCATTTGAGTATAAATATTATCTACTGTTGGACTATCGTAGCTTTCAGATCCTCCCCTGGAATAGTCATAAGTTTGTGTACGGACGGTTTCTACAGCCGAACCAACTTTGTTTTCTATAATTCTTTTATAAATCATAAAATTAGTAAAATGATCCCTGTATGCGTAATTTATATTTGTAGAGCATCCCATAAAGGAATTACCCCAATTAAAATCTACATATGAAAACCATGTATCGGCAACACCATCATCAGGTTTTGTAGTGTATAAATTTCCATAGTATCTAAATTCAGTTTCTTTGCCGTGATGATAATTTATAAATTGAGGTAAATATGCAGCATGGTTTATTGAAAAATCGTAATGTCCGGTTCCGCTGCTTAACCTATAAGTTCGTTTTGTGTAATTATCGGAAAGAGAAAAGTAGCTAATAACATCTTTTCTGCCGGCATCATCCGATATTTCATTTACCCGGCATATTTTTTTATAAGCAGAATTTCTGGTAGTAGCTAATATTTCACCTTCAGGTTCTAAAGTTAAAAGAATATTATTACCGGAATTATAATTATTAATTTTAATATCTGCTATGTAATTAGTAGCATAACTATAATCTACTTCTATTTCATAACTGCTGCCTTCTTCATAGTCAGCTCTAAAGGAAGTCATACTTCCAAATAATTTTCGCCCGTAGTTTATAGTCATTCCGTAACCCTGATTAAAATAGTTAAATAGCAAATACAGGCCCGCCTCTCCGTAAGCATTATCAATAAATGGAGCATAAATTTTTTCAAGATATAAAACTGTTTGCTGTTCATGAGATGGATTTAAAGGATCGTAATAATTAACCGCTTCCTCCCTAAATATATATGTTAATCCATCACCCGGTTTATAAGCAACATTTCTTAAATCTACCCCGTTAACCGTTTCGCGAACTTCAACCAGTGCTAAACCTTTTGTATCAACACCTTGTTCAACATACATTCCATCATTTTCACCGTCTTCAACATTGTGTAAAATAATCTTTGATCCGTCCGATTTTAGGATTTGAAGTTGATCAGCCAATTGCATTGCAGATCCAAGATCATTGCTATAGTGATAACCTGGTATTAAAAGCGGTGCTTCCGTTCCTTCCAAGTATCCTGAACTAATCGGATCACCATTATCATGTTTTGCAAAAAAATTATTCGTAAAATTTAAAGTTTGTAATGCTATTCCCTTAAAACCCAATATCCATTCACCGGTATTTATCATATAGCCGAATGTATTGTCATCGTCATCAAAAAATCTATGCTCTACGTTTGCATTATAAGTTACCGTAAATGCACCACTTAGCTCATCCGGTAATTCTACCATTGTTGAGTAAAGAAGCATTAAGTTACCATCGTAATCACCTATTACTTCTTTACTTTCTAAAGTTTTACCAGAACCTTGTAAGAATCCCCTTTCATTAAATTTTTCTGCCGTACTTGGTGGAACGGTTTGCGAAAACATTATTCCACATAGACATACAGAAAATAACATATATTGAAATATAAATCTCATTTTATCACTCCATAATTATTATTGAAGAAAAATTTCATAAAGTTTTCTAATTATTTAAGCCGTAATTCTATGATTTATTATTTCTTCTCTAACTGTTCAACCCTCTTTTGTAGATCTTCAATTATTTCTTGTTGCTCTTGCATACCTTGAATTAAAATTGGTATAATTTGTTTATAACTTATTGCCTTTAATTCAACTGTTTCGTCGCTAATATTATTACTTTCTTTTGAGCCACTTAAATGTTCTTCATCATTATTTAATGGATGTGAGATTGTTTCTACTAGTTCCGGAAATATTTGTTCTAAGTCTTGAGCTATTAAACCATAATTTTCTTTCTTAGATAAATTCATTTTGGTATCTTGCTTAAATTTATATTTTTTTGGTTTTAATAATTTAATTTTATCGATTGCATTACTAATATCTTTAATATCCTTTTTAACAGCGCCATCGGAAATATCCCAGCTAGTGCCCGTATATACAAGATCTCCACTAAAATAACCCGCATAACTATTAGTTTTAATCTGTGCATATGAGTATACACCGTAGTTATTACCTGCTGTTCCTGATGCATATGCACGAACCCCATAACTTTTATAAGATCCTCTGGCATCTCCATAGATACCTACACATTCATGTCCATTTTCAGCTTTACCAAATACTCCCGTATTGTAAGGCCCATCCTTAACAAGGCCTTTAAAACTATAAATTGTTTCTTGATCTTGCCAATCACCTGTAAACTGAACCTCAGAATAGATCCCTCGAAGTTTTTCCGTTGTTAATAGATCTATTTTTGCATTATTTGAAGAAGAAGAAGTACCAATCCCAATACTACCATTTGTACCTTCACTAATTATTTTTCTCCATTCAGACCAAGCTCCCGAATACCTGCCTCTCACATGCATACCACCCTTATCAATTGCCTCTCCATGTCCGTATGGAATAGCAAATTGTGTAATATTTCCATTGCCATTTTTAGAACCATATTCAAAGTTAAATGGGTGATAGTAGTATCCAGATCCGTCAGGACCATTTGAATGAGAGCCTAGTAATAGTGTATAACCACTTCCTGATTTAATGTTTGTAATATGATTCCAATCTGTTGTTCCACCTGTTGTTTTTGCACCCAATCCTCCAAGTAGTCTTCCGTTTAATTCCAAATTACCTTCAACAGTCAATTTTTCGTTTGGAGTTTCTGTACCTACACCAACATCACCACTACTGTTAATGTGAACTTGAGCAATTAAGATTTGTGAAAAAAAGAATGTAATTATTAGCGGGAAATAAATTTTTTTGTTAAACATAGCTCTCTCCTAATTTTAAAACTATTTGTTTACTTAATTAGTAAATATTTTATCTATTATACTCTACTCTAAAAAATTAATTTTTTATAACTACTATTTCTTCTCTAACTGTTCTATTCTTTTTAGCATCTCTTCTTGGTTTTTCTGTAAATCTTCAATTATTTTTTGCTGCTCTTGTAAACCTTGTACTAATATTGGAATTAATTGATTATAAGTAATAGCCTTATAAGTAATAAATTCATCTTTTTTTACCGTATCAGTGCCTTCTTCGTCATCGTTGTCATTTTCTTCGTCTATTACCGGTTGTACTATTTCCGTAACCATTTCCGGATAGATTTTTTCTAAGTCTTGTGCAAGTAATCCATATTTTTTCCCTTTACTTAACTTCACTTTTTGATCTTGTTTATAAGTGTATGTTTTAGGTTTCATTTTTTTTATATTTTCAAGTGCATTACCAATATCATTAATATTCTCTTTTAGCTTTTCATCGGATACGCCATCGGTCATAGTTCCAGTAACCACAACATCTCCACTGAAGTACCCGGCATATTTAACAGTGCCGCTAGCACCTGCCCAAATACCGTAGTTTGTATTTGCAGAACTTGCATAGGCATACACACCGTAATTTGTAGTTGCACTTCCCTCAGCTTTAGAATATAGGCCATAGTGCCTACTAACGGAACCACTGGAAGATTTTGAATATACCCCATAACTATAACCAGTGCCTCCATAAGCAATGGCCTTTACTGCATATCTATAACCATACCCGCTCATATTAGCTACTGAGTATAAACCCATATAACCACCTAAAAGGTAACCACCATAACCATAACCCGGTGCAGGATCAATAACACTACTAATACCCTTATGGTTTGAATTCATTGTACTTCCGGTATACTCGATATTTAATAATTCCTGGTTACTTACAGTTAATCCATCACTAGTCAAATGTAGCTTTGTACCAGCATCTGGTGTATCTGTCCCAATACCAACAGTTCCGTTAGCATCTACATGAACTTGGCTAAGTAAGATTTGTGAAAAAAAGAATAAGATTATTAGCGGGAAATAAAATTTCTTGTTAAACATAGCTCTCTCCTAATTGTAAAACTATTTGTTTACTTAATTATAATTTATTATTTATATTATAAGTCCCTTTTGTCTTAATATTTAAGTAAAGGGATCCATTATTTTAATGTAACTAAGGATTCATATTAAACCTTATATAGTTTTGAAGTATTTAATAGTTAGCGGATAATAAGTGGGCAGCATTTTCAAAATAGTAATATCCTTACAGGAATTCGATAAATGTATCTCATTCAAACATAAATTATTAATTCTGCTTTGTCAAGTTCTTTATTAATAGACTTTCATTTTTTTATTTATTTTCCTAAACTATATTAATATTAATATCATTGTTTAGTGACATCTTATCTTATTTTATCAATATTTTTACTATTCTAATTTTGTTATTTAATATTTTTCTCTATTTTTATATCCCAATATTTTGGCATCTTTGTGAAAAAAAAATTTATCATTTCGGAAGACGGTTTTACATTATCATCAATATTGATGCTAATCTTACTTGCTACTACCCTCTTATTCGGTTTTATTACGTTGCTTACATTTTATAATTCTTATAATATTAAATTAACCAACAAAAAAACCTTAGACCTTGCATGTTTTTCCGCACTTCAGATATTACTTAACAACGAAAACGAATTAGAAGAAAAGGTTACCGTCGTTAAGATTGATTCGGTTACGGTGAAACTAGTAAAAAGCGCGAATGGTGTTTTTACAGAAATTGAATCCACGGCAATTGGGTTTAACGATTCTTCTAAAATCAAATACCTCATTGCCAATAAAATTGAACCGCCTTTTAATAACGCGGTTGTAATTTCAAAAGATAGATTAAGAGCTGCAGTAGCCGGTAAAACAAGTATTACCGGTAACATGTTATTAACAACGGATAAAGTAAAAATAGGAAGGATAACGGGAGTTTCTTCTGCAAGTAAAGATTATTTAGATGGCGAACTTAAGATAAATGAAAATATTGAAACTAAACTTTTAGACGAAAGGATTCTCTTAAGCATTTTTAAATATTTTGAAATTAACGAAAATGCAAACTACATCAGCAATAATTTTGATCTTAATGCCACAACGATAACAAAACTTTCTTCAAATAGAATAAATGTAATAGAAGGAGATCTTTATATAAGAGGAAATATAAGAAATAATAAAAAAAGTGAGAAATGCTTTATTAGCGTTAAAGGTCAAACAACAATTGAAGAAAATTCCATAGTAAATAAGGATATGCAAATTACTTCGGATTCTTCCATTATAGTTGAAGAAAATGTAAATCTAGGGGACATAATTCTGGCAACGGAAAACAAAATAGAAGTTGGTGAAAACACCTATGGCAAAAATGTGCAGTTATTTGCTAAAAAGGGTGTAAGCATTTCCGGTTCACTCTTTGAATACCCAACAGTTATCGGTCTTTATACGGATTCTGATGAAGAATCCAACTTTAAAAATAAGCTGGAAATTTCTTCAAGCATAATTAACGGATCAATTCTACTAGTCTGTTCAACCGTTGGATTACCTAAGAATAAATCAATTATAACCATTGACGATCAATCTAAAGTTCACGGATTAATTTATTCTGAGAATAATGCTGATATTTCCGGGTACGTGAATGGAATAATTTACACTTATTCATTTTGGTATTATAAAGAGCCCACGGAATATATTAATTGGCTCGTAAATGTTAATGTAGATAGTAAAAAACTTGACACTGAATTTTTGTTACCGGTTGGTTTTAAGGGAATTAATGAAATGGCTATCCTTAAGGAAACATGGACAAACTAAAAGATCAATCCGGATATACAATAATGGAGACTTTAGTCAGTATTTTGCTAATAGGTATAATAATAACATTATTTGCTATGTTCTTTAACCAGGTATTTTCTAATCCAAAATTATTGCTTAGGAGCGAAGCCTTGAATCTTGCTAATCAAGAAGTGGAAAGAAGTATTAATACCAAGTCAACTACTGATACTAGCTATACTAACAATCAAGCTAACCTTAGAATTGAACGGAAAATTGAATCTGAAGAATCTTTGGTAAAAGCCATAGTTTCAGTTAAATCGGTTATAGCCGGAAAAGAAATTTTATCACTTTCAGTTATGTACAAGCTATGAAAAAAAATGAAGAATACGGCTTCACATTAATGGAAGTGATAGTTGGGATCAATTTAGGTTTCCTTGTACTAAGTGTTGTTGTATCCTTTTTTTTATTTTCAACTAAATTTATTTCCGCTACAACTTCTAATCTAGAAAAAAAACAAAATGTAAATGAATTTTTAATCCGGTTAAATAATTCATTCAGGACATCAAATAATTTCGTTTTTGAGCAAAAGGATAGTAATTACATATTTACTTTAAACTCTGTCGATACTATTTCTATCAATAAACATTCGTTCTCACTAAAGAAACAATACAAAATAACTAATATAAAAAACTATGAATTAAGTATTACATCTTACGACAACGAAAAAATTTTAATTAAGGATGGAATGCTGCTTAAAGGTTTCTATAACTCCGGGCAAAATTTATTTACCTATTCCGGAGACATAAAAGTAATTGAAATGATGTTCACAAAGAACAAAAGTTCTTATAATTTTAGTTATTACAGTCCGGATATCAGCATAAATAAGTTTAGGAATATTACTAATTGAATTTAATTTCAAAAGTATCTAATAAGGAATTTATAGAGTTTAATAGAGTATTAAGCTTACTGCTTATATCCAAACTCTCTATTATCGATTCCCTTCAATTAATAAAGCAACAAACACAAAACATTTCTTTTAAAGAAATAATTCAGAAGATAATTTCAGACCTAAAAGGCGGTAATTCTTTATCGAAAAGTTTTTCCAAATTCCCTAAAATATTCTCAGAGATATATGTTGCCAATTTAAAAGTAGCCGAAGAAACCGGATATATTGCTGAAGTATTAACTGATTTTACCGATTACCAGGAAAAGTTTTCGAATCTTAAAAGAAAAATAGTGCAGGCAATACGTTACCCGATTTTTGTAATGCTAATTTCTATCGGGGTAATTTTCTTCATGTTATTTTTCTTAATCCCAACATTTGAATCATTATTTGTTTCCGTCAAAGCTAATATACCTCCTCTCACAAAATTTTTATTGGATACAAGTCAATATTTTGTTGATAATTACTTGTTGGTTACAGCTTTATTTATTGGTTTTGTTCTGCTCCTGAATACTCTTTCAAAATCGGAATCGTTTAAAAGAAATTTTCTTGATTCTTTAATTTTACATCTGCCGATAATTTCTAAACTATATGTCATAAATATTCTTGCAAGATTCGCACTTAGTATGTCAATACTTCTAAAAAGCAAGGTTAATTTATTAGACTCTTTAAAAATTTCTAAAAATGTAACAAATAATAGTATATTTAAGTCCGAAATTTCCAAATTTATAAAAAGGTTAATTAAAGGCGAAAGTTTTGCGGCAAATATAAGAAATTCTAAATTTTTCGATCTTACATTCACCAAGCTGCTCGCTGCCGGAGAAGCAAGTGCGGAATTAGCAAATGTATTCCAATTAATAAGTGAATATTATAGTAAGGAATTTGACCACAAGCTGGATAATTTAACATCGTTTATTGAACCAATACTAATATTATTCGTAGGATTAATAATTGCTGTAATATTAGTTGCAATGTATTTACCAATGTTCGAAATAATAAATTACTTAGGAGTTTAAATTGTTAACCAGATTTATTAAAGAGCAACATGGGTTTTCGTTAACGGAATTAATGGTGGCTCTTGTAATTATCGGTGTTTTAGTTCTATTAGCACTTCCCCGATTAATGCCGGTTGTAAATAAAGCAAAAGCTACCGAAGCCAAACTAAGCTTGAAACAAGTTTACATGCTTGAAAAAGCTTATAAATTCGAATACGATAAATTCTCACTTGAATTACCTCAAATTGGATTTGAACAAGAAAGATTAATTACTGAAAATGGAACAGCACGCTATCTAGTTGAAATTCAAACTGCCGAAGTTTCCAAATTTGTAGCTACAGCTACTTCTGTTGTTGATTTTGATGATGATGGAGTATTTAATGTTTGGGAAGTAAATGAAACTGGTATTATTAAAGAAATTACACCGGATTAGTTATGCATAAAAAAATTATTATAATGATTCCAATATTGTGCTTTGTTATTACCAGTTGCAGTTCGTTTAGTAAAATAAAAACAGATAATCCTGAGATTAACCTGGGAGAGCAATTAGACAGCACTTTAATACTGGTGCTTCCTTTCTCTAAAAAAGGTGAATTTCTACCATCATATGCCGGTTCCCTATTCTCAAATAAATTATCCGACAAATTATTTTTAACAGACAAGTACTTCGTTGTAGATAATAATGCACTGGGAGATATTCTGCATCAATTAAGTATAAAGAATCTAACCAGATTAACTCAAAAGGAAATCTTAAGTATTGGTTCATTTGCTAATGCGGATTATATAATTTCCGGAACAATTTTTCAGTACACAGATTCGGAATTAATCGGACTAGAAGCTGAAAGAAAAATTAATGTAAGCGGAAAAATATTAAATATACATACTGAAACCACAAGCGGAGTAATAAATATTTTTAGCAGATATAAAAGTGCAAATATTATTGATGTTTTCGAATCAATTACAAAAAAAATTGTTGAAGGCATAGAGGATAATGATTCTTGAATTAACAATGGTCTTATTCGGATTAATTTTAGGAAGTTTCGGTAATAATATTGTTTCCGGAATTTCTGCAAATAAAAAGATCGATTTAGTTAGATCTTCTTGCATGTGTGGAGATAGAAAACTAAAATATTATGAATTAATACCGCTTTTTAGTTATTTATTTTCAAATGGTTTTTGCAGACATTGTTCTTCCACATTACCTTTTAGATATTTTTGGCTGGAACTATATTCTGCTCTTCTTGCATTACTATGTTTATTTAAATATGACTTTACATATTTATGCTTTCTTCAATTCATTGCTTTTTACACAATGTCAATTATTGCAATTATTGATTTTTACTACATGATTATACCTAATATTCTAATAATTATATTGTTAGGTACTTCAATAGTATTAAACTTCCTAATTGGCAATCAACTCTTTGGTAATTTAATAATTGCTCTATTGCTGGTAGTAATATTTTCTTCGATCAATTATTTCTATTCCAAAATCAAATCCATACAAGTGTTAGGATTCGGAGATATTAAATACATTGGAGTATTGGCCTTATTTTTGGTTTTCCCGCTTTCGCTTATTGGCTTGTGGATTTCTGCTTTAATAGCTATCCCCGGTTCATATTTAATTAGAATTTTGTCAAAAAAATATCACTCTGAAATTAGAATTCCATTTGGCAGTTTTTTAAGCGCAGGATATATTTTAACAAGTCTTATTGATAGTTGGTTAATAAATATGTATTACAAAATTTCTATGGTTTATTAATGTTTGAAACTCAAGGTACAAATACAAAACTAAAGTCTATAGTATCTCCAAAATTTGCATTTGAACATAATGTACTGCCTATAAAAATTGAGAATAACATTTTACATCTGGCTGTTCAAAACAAAAATAACCACAAACTGATAGATGATGTAACTTTTGAAACCGGATATGAGATAAAGGTCACTGAAATACCAGGAGATACTATCTTAAAACGATTAAGGGATTTATATCCGGAATATTCGATTAATAAGCAGCAGAATATTAATAACAATTTATTTTCGGATCAGTCAAATGTTGAATTTGTTAGTCAAATAATTATCAATGCTATTGAGCTTAAATCAAGTGATATTCATTTTGAAACATTAGAAAAATCCTTCAGAGTTCGATATAGAATAGATGGACATTTAAGAGAAATATCTTCCTTGCCAAAAGAACGGCACTTACCCATTTCCAGTAGAATAAAAATAATGGCAAATCTGGATATCTCAGAAAAGCGCCGGCCTCAGGATGGACGAATTAAATTTATTTATAGAAAAAATGATATTGATATAAGAGTTTCATCATTGCCAACAAATTTTGGTGAAAAGATTGTACTCAGGCTTTTAGATAAAACCCAGCTTAATCTTGATTTAAAATCACTTGGATTATCTGGTTCCCAATATAATTTACTTACAAAAAGAATAACCGCACCTTATGGAATGATATTAGTTACCGGCCCAACAGGCAGCGGCAAAACAACAACGCTCTATGCTGCACTAAAACAAATTCATTCTGAAGATAAAAATATTATGACAATTGAAGATCCCATCGAATATAATATTGATGGGATAAATCAGTGCCATGTAAAATCCGATATCGGTTTTGATTTTGCAAATGCCCTTCGATCATTTTTGCGGCAGGATCCCAACGTAATTATGGTTGGTGAAATTAGAGATAAAGAAACTGCTGAAATAGCAATCAGAGCATCACTTACAGGACATTTAGTTTTCAGTACGCTTCATACAAATGATTCCATTTCGGCAATTACAAGATTAATTGATATGGGAGTTGAACCATTTTTAGTTTCATCATCTGTAAAACTAATTGTTGCTCAGAGGTTGGTAAGAAAGCTGTGCGATTGTAAGAAATTAAATGAAATTAAAAACGAACACAATGATGAAACAAACGAATATGAATCAAGGGGTTGTGAGAAATGTAACAAAATCGGTTATAAGGGAAGAACCGCTTTATACGAAATATTGGAAATTACCGATGAATTAACTGAAATTATTTCGAATAGAGGCTCATCAAAAAGTATTAAAGAACTAGCGCTACAAAATGGATTAGTGACATTACGCGATTCAGGAATTGAAAAAATTAAAAACGGAATTACAACCTATGATGAAGTTTTACGCGAAACTACTTAACATTTTTATACTTATTATAGTTTTAACTGATTATAACTTTGGAATAACTTCAATATCAGATTCAACAAATTCTCCCCCTAATAGTTTTTCGAATATCCCCGCTCTTAATTTTAAAGATACCGATGTAAGAGATATTCTTAGAGGAATAGCCTTGGAATATAAGACAAACATTTTTGTTGATAATAAAATAACCCAAAAGGTTTCCATAGCATTATTTGATATATCCGTATTCGATGCGATTAAGATGATCAGCACCGATAACAATTTTGAATTCGGATATGATAGTCAAAGGTTTTTTGTTAAATTAAAAAAAGAGATCCCTCCACCACCATATATTGAGCCAGAGCCTGTAATTACCTATTATCCGAATTCCAATAAACTTGATGTGGTTTTAGAAAATGTTGATATTCAAAAGTTTGTAGATAAACTTAGAGTAAAGACAAATAAAAATTTTCTGCTAACATCCGGAACTTCCGGTAAATTACAAGGCAAATTACATAATGTTAATTTTAGTTCCGGACTCAAAAACTTATTGCTGAATAATGGATATTACTTAATTGAGAAAGATTCAATTTATTATGTATCCCGTTCGACTTACTTTTCAAGTTTAGAGAAAGATTCTAAAAATGGTGGATTTCCTTACTGGGTAAGCGCACAAAACGGGAAAATCACTATTGATATTAATAACGCGGATCTAGGCAAAGTTCTGGACGACCTCGCAAAACAATTAAATTTACAACTCATCAAGCTTGCATCACCAAATTCGAAAATTACGGTTAAGTGCAGTGAGGTTTCACTTGAGTTCGGATTATACTATTTATTTAAAGGCACTGAATTTACATATAAGCATGAAAATGATACCTATATAATTGGGAAAAAAGATTCGAAAAACTTAGATAATGTAAAACTTGTAAAATTAAAACATGTGAGAGCCGATAAAGTCCATGAAAATATGCCCAAGGAGTTATTCCCGCAAGTAATATCCAGTATTTCTATTGAGCATAATGGACTAATATTGACCGGCCCAAATGAAAGTATTCATTCTATGGTCGATTATATAAAATCAATTGATCAACCTGTTCCCCAGGTAATGATAGAAGCTCTGGTAGTTGACTACAATTTGGACGATCTATTCGAACTAGGTTTAGAATTAGGTCGGGGTGATTCATCAAAACTTATGCAGCAAGATAAGTGGTTCCCCGGTATTGACGCAACTGCCGGTGGTGAAAGAATTAATAAATTTTTGACTGATATAGCAAGCTTAAACGTTTTCGGACTAGATCTAAATGTCGGAAATTTAGGAAAATTACCTGGAAATTTTTTCGCAAATATTAAGATGCTTGAAGAAAACGGAGTTGCCAATATTAAATCCCGCCCCTTGCTATCAACACTAAATGGCCATACAGCTTCACTTAAAATCGGGACAACTCAGAATTATATTTTCAACGAAATAATGCCGGTTACAAATCAACTTAGTTCCACATTTTTGGAAAGAGAATCTTTGCAGAAAATAGAGGCTTTTATTTCCTTCGAGATCACCCCGTGGGTAGGGCCTAATAATCAACTGACCTTGGATATTAAACCGGATTTTCAAACTCCTTCAGGAGAGTTTTCACCTGATAAAAATAAAATTCCATCAATTAATACTAGAACTTTAGAATCAACCGTTAGATTAAAAGACGGTGAAACCATTGTCTTAGGCGGGTTAATACAGGAAACAGAATCAACAACAATTAGTAAAGTACCCCTGTTAGGCGATATTCCGCTTCTAGGGGAACTATTCAAAAGTACTAGTAAACAAACCGGTAAAGCTGAGCTCATGATTTATTTAACTCCACATATATTTTACGGCGATGAATTTGGAGTGGACTATATAGAATACGGAATGAACTAAAGCGAATTTCTCCACTATGTCAGATAACTTTTTAAAAAGTGCTATAAATAAAATCAGTTTTTTCCGACTTTCTGGAATAAGGAAATTTATAGTCATTGATATTCACAAAAGACATGCCGAATTAAATTGTATTAAAATTAAAGAACCGCCCTATCAATTATCTACCGAAAAATTAATTTCTTCTTATCATTCCGTTCATTCTGAAAATATTGTTTTTAACGATGATTTAACGTTGCTCAAAAAACATATAAGAGAAATTACTAAAAAATTTGAATTTGAGAATTCTTATCTCGTGATTGGTATTAATGAATACAGAACTAAAATAATTAAATTAAATAAAGACATAGAAGAAAAAGAAATATGGTTTTTAGAAAATACCGGCAAATTTTTACCGGAAGGTAGAATAGCCGACGACTTTATATATTCTTATTACAATTTTTATGAGGATGATGAAAATGAATTTTATTTAGTAAACATTGCGCGTAAGTCATTTATTGATAATATTGTAAATGTTTGCCAGGTAGATAGTTTAAAAATTCTTAATATTTCACCCTTTGTGCTGGCTATTCATACCCTTAATAATTTTAAAACAAAAAAAATACTGTATCTCAATATCACTTCCGATAAAATTATTTATTCATACTCCAACGAAAAAGACAGCGTATTCACCAGTGAAGTTATCCTAAATCCTGATGAGCAAGAAACTAATAATAATATCTCCCCTATCAGCTCACATGATATAGACCACTTAGAAGTCTCACTAAAAGAAATTAAGCAAAATTTATTATCTCTTAATACTAATGTTGATGAATTATTTATATACTTCTCGCACTTTGCTTCAATTGACAATGAAATAGCTGAGTTAATAGAAACGGTATTTTCAACAGAACATGTAAATGAAGAACCTCTAAAAATAATCCCGGGAAATTTAAATTCACTTAATGTTATTAATTCGTTATATACTAATAAAGATGTCCCAATAAACTTGCTCACAGTTGAGACCGATAACGAAAACAGGGAGCAAATTGAAAAAGATACAACTTTGAAAATAGTTCTTACTGCGGGTGTAATTTTAATTTTTTCTTTACTATCTATTTTCTTTTTAGAAAATTGGCTGAACAATATCAAGCAGAATAATGAAATCAGTCTAATGGAGATCGACTCGAAAACCAACACTTTGGAAACCTATAAAGCAGAGAATAATAAAATAAAAAATAACCTTTCTCAGCTTACTCTTTTAAAAAATAAACGAGTTATTCATTCTCTAATATTGGATAAAATCAATTCATGTATTGATAAAAATTGCTGCTTTTCAAATCTCAGTATAAATAAATCTCCAACCGGTTTAGAAGTTAAAGTTGAAGGTTTAACATATACGCAAAATGATGTGACTAATTTTGTTAATAGAATAGAAAATCTTGATTTTTTTAAAGATGTTTCGTTAGAATACTCTAATATTATCGAAAGGTCAAAATTACGATCCAAAGCAGCCTTACCAAAAAATAAAATGATAAGTTTCTCAATAAGTGCAAGCTATGATGATTATCAAAAATAAAAAATGGAAAAACCTCATTACTGTTACTCTACTATTTACTATAGCAGTACTTAGTTTCGAGATTATTCCCCGTTTTATTGACATAATCGGATTATCAGTAAGTTTGGTAGAGGATTCTAATAAGCTAAACAATATCGAAAGTATTGAAGAAAACCTTGTAAAAACGAAAGTAGAAAACAAAAATTTAAAACTTAAAATGAATAAAGTTGTCTCAGACTATAAAAAAGATAAAAATATTTCAGATACGATGAGAAACTTAAATGAAATAGCTAATAGGGCAAAAATTAATATTTCCTCTATAAATCCCCAAAATCTTAAAAAGAGTGATAAATTATGGTTACAATCTATAGAGTTAAAGTTTAATTCAACATACGAACAATTTTTTAATTTCGTTTGTTTTTTAGAGCATTCTCAAAAAGTGATCTTGCTGAATGAAGTAAATATTAAACCAAAAGTAATTGCTAAATCTAAATTAGATATTACTGCTAAAATTGACGTTTATCTTAATTTATGAAATTAATTAGAAAAAAAAGTACTTCATTTTTTTTACTGCTTATTAGTGTTTTGCTAATATGGAGTATTATATTTTGGAAAATTTATTCGCATTATTCTGGTGACCAAAATGATGAAATAAATATCGAACATACGCTCTCCGATACCATTTACAATACTAACGAATCATTAAAAGAACCAGATGAACAAATTCCATATGTTAAACTAGATAGGGATCCGTTTACTTTTAAGAGACAAAAAAAAATCATTAAAACTAAAAAAAATAAAGAGTTGCCAATTCCCCCTGTTCAAAAAGAACAAATTAATTATTCAATTAAAGGTGTTATTATTAACAATAGCAGCAAGATGTTAATCCTACATGATGAAACAAACAACGAGACGGTATTTCTCAGGGAAGGTGAAAAGTATAAATATATAACTATAAAAAAAATAAAACAATCGATAATTACTTTATCGGAATACCAAGAAGTTAAATCACACAAAATTAATTCTCAGTAACATATGAAACTAAAACAATGCTTGTCCTGTCTCATCAAACAAATGAATTTTACTATCATTAATTGTTAGTCTAATCTCCTCTCCGGTCTTGAGCGTCTTATTTGTAACTATCCTAGCTATCATTTGTAAATTTTCAATTGTAAAATAAATATAAGTTTCATTACCTAAAGGTTCCGCTAAATCAATTTTTACATTTATAACCGAGTTTAGATTATCCCCTTCTTCATATAAACTAAAATCTTCAGGCCGGATTCCGGCAATAATGTTAACAACATTTGAAATATTGTTAAGCTCGATATTTTTTTTCAGTTCCATTTTAATTTTTCGGTTTTCGGAACTGAAGTAACATTTTTTTTCATCGGTAATGTTACCTTCTATAAAATTCATCGATGGACTTCCGATAAATGAAGCAACAAATTTATTATTAGGCTTTTTATAGATTTCCATTGGAGTGTCTATTTGCTGAACATACCCGTCTTTCATAACAACTATTCTATCTCCCATAGTCATAGCTTCAACTTGATCATGAGTTACGTAGATTATTGTTGCTTTTAATTCTTTGTGCAGCTTTGATATTTCCGTTCTCATTTGCACTCTAAGTTTCGCATCCAAATTGCTAAGCGGTTCATCAAACAAAAAAACTTTCGGTTTTCTTACAATTGCCCTTCCAACAGCTACTCTCTGTCTTTGCCCACCTGATAAAGCTTTTGGCTTTCTTTGTAATAAATCTTCTAATCCTAAAATTTTCGCCGCCTCATCAACTCTTTCTTTTATTTCCATTTTACTAAATTTTCTAATTTTTAATCCAAACGCCATATTTTCAAAAACAGTCATGTGAGGATACAATGCATAATTTTGAAAGACCATTGCAATATCCCTATCTTTTGGGTTCGTATCATTAACAAGATTACCATCTATAAAAATTTCACCATCTGTAATTGATTCCAACCCGGCAATCATTCTTAAAGTTGTAGACTTTCCGCATCCGGAGGGACCAACAAGCACAACAAATTCCTTATCGTATATTGTAATGTTTACATCATTAACTACATTGCTTTTACCGTTATAACTTTTAAATACATTTTTCAGCTTAACTTGTGCCATAACTTACCATCTATTTTTATTATAGTTTCTTAATTAAGATTTACTTAATAGTATCTTATCTGTTATTCTTATAATCAGGATCCATTTCAGGAGTACGAAGGCCAGCCACTTCATTTGCCATGAGTATAAAAACATTCCAGCATAATCCTCTGGTAGAAACCCACCATTCATCTGTTGCGGCCCATTTTGTCGGAATAAATTCTTTGCTAAAAGGCCACTTAGAATTAAGATAAATCTCAGCCCATACTCTATTTTCCATCAAAATATTAGCTTTTTCCCAACCATGTTTTAATCCTACTACATATGCACAATATTCTGCCCTAAACCAACTACCGCCGTTGTAATAATATCCGTCTCTTTTACCGTCCGCATAATTCATTTCTCCGAATTCTTCAAATGGATGATAGTCTGCCGTGAGATAAGAATATTTTTTTTCATTGTTTGTAAGCCTTACGCAGATTGGTGCGGTTGTGCCTACTTCAGCGTGGGGTGAGTTTTCAACTTTGTTCAATATCGGCATCTGATCAAGATGATTTTTTACCATCTCATCGGTTAGCAACTTTCGATTAAATAACCACAAAGAAAAGAATTCCGGTTCTAGATCAGTGAAACTAATAATATCAGGGTAATTTCGGTCAAACAGTAAATGTTTTTTTTCTACATCGTAGAAATTCCTGTATTCTTCTTCAGCCTTTTGAATATAGGTTTCGGAGATATCATAACCCAGTTCTTTAATTGTCCTTAAGGCAACTGTAAACATTCCTTGATTAACTCCAAGCCTGTCCGTTTTAGGATTAAATTCTACAATATCTACCTGGCTCAAAGAAAAATGAGCTTTACATTTTCCATCTCCATCTGCATCTAATTCGTTCAATACATAGTCAACCGCTTTCTTAATTTTTTCATGAGGAAGTTTGACATCAAACCGACGTTTGTTCAACATAGCCCAGATTAACCAATGAATAGTGGCTTCATTATCTTTGGCTTCCGTTGATCCCATTAGTGGAGTAATAATAGTACCAATAGCTCCTTTGGGTGTTTGTGTTTTGCCCCATTGCTTCCAAATGGAAATGTTTAATTCTTTATCGTATGTTGCTACAATGGCAAAAAATGCATCCCTGTTATACATATCCGGAGCGTAATTCATATTTGGCACATTGAACGGTGTAAAATCCTTTGTGTCGGTAATCCAGGTAAACATATTTAAATTGGCATACAACATTTTTTCGATAAGCGAACCTTTAAAGCCTTTCCCTTCTGCTAAACGTGATTGCGAAGAGATCATGAATTGTTGATGTGATTTCCAAGGTTCGACAAAAACATAGGTTGTTTTCTCCACTTTTTCACCAATTGGAAGAACATTATATGGTTCCCGCCGCGGTTGATGTTTAACAATCTGTAAATCCTTAATTTGAAGGTTACATTCTTCACCGGACTGCGTACCGATAAACATGGCTACAGAATCACTATCAATATAGGGGACTAAGATACTTCCTTTAAAAGGTGTCCATTCATTTTCTACTGTTGTGAAATTATCAATGTACTTTACTCCATGCTCAAGTTCTTTAGTCTTTTTCCCATTTTTAATTCTAAATAATTTTAATGCCACACCGGTATTCCCTTTGCATAGAAACGAAATTGTATATACATTCTGATCTTCAAATGGTGCGATAAATTCTATTCCGGCCCTACCCCCGGGATGACCGGTTATCGAGAGAAGATTCCTTTCTAAATTTATTTCAGCATTTCCTTCTTTCTGAAATAGACTATCCATTTTTAATATTGTTTCCGAACCGGCATCAAGATTGTACATTTCGCCAAATGTTTGTTTAATATAATTATTATTCTGTGCTCTTTCAGGTAAACCGGCAACAGAAAATAAATTGACATCTGCCAATTTGCGCATACCTACGAATCCACCTCCACGTATAACTCTACGTCGCGTATTTCTAGTAAACTGATTTTTATACCCGGCGTCAGTTAAAAAACCAACTAAACTATTGTCTGATGTAACAAAACCGGCGGAAGGAAATATCTCATGGGCAAATCCTCCGGGGAAATCATCATACTCAAATGTTACGTAACGAAGTGGTTTTTCCGCTGGTCTGTTTGTTTTTTGCAGTACATAATAAATACCCGGCATGTTTGGTTGATATAACTCAATCCTCTTTTTTATTACATTGGCATTAACAAGTTCGTAAGTAACTGTAACAGATAAATTTACTTGAAATTCTTTTATGTAGGATTTTCTTTTTAAAGAAATTTTATTTTTATCACCTATCCATTCCTGACCTGTCCAGTGTGGCATATTTGCGACTATACTCATATCAAGATTATACATTTGCAATGAAAACTCTTCTGTATTTTGAACTAATAGTTTACTACCATCATATATAGCTACTTTAAAACCTTGTTCTATATCCCCTTCTATTTTTAAATTAAGATCCTGTCCATATACAACAGTACCAATAAAACTGAACATAAGTGTTAATGGAATGATCTTAAATTTGTTAACTAAATCCTTCATTTTATTTTACTATTATATTAGCTTACTAAACATTATTATATAAGCACTAATCCTTAATCTTCTATTGCAACAAAATTATTTTTCTCGTTTCACTGTAAGAATCTGCCCTTAATCTCATAAAGTATATCCCGGATGATAATTGACGACCACTGCTATCCTTTGAATCCCATACAACTGAATATTTTCCGGCATTTTTATTTTCGTTAACAAGAATATTTAAACGGCGCCCAAGTATATCATAAATAATTAAACTTACTTCAGAAGGATTTTTAATTTGATAAGTTATTTTCGTTTGTCCGTTAAACGGATTTGGATAATTTTGATACAATGATGTTTCAATTGGAACAGTGCTAACATTTTCAGTTTTATTTCCTGTAGAAATATCATATAGCTGCTCTACTTCGTTTTTTGGCAAAGCATAATCGTAAATTCTTATATCATCCAGTTCACCATTAAAATTATAGTTGTAATTACCAGGCAAAACTTGTCCGATCATTAAATCAATATCTGTTGTTAAAATTTTACCATCCCAATATTTAAAAGAGTTTAATTTGCCGTCAATATAAATTTCTAATTCCGTTCCGTTATATATTGCCGTAATATTATATAACATTTTGGGTTCAAGTATTAATTCGGAATCAAGATCAACAATTCCTGTAGAAGTTCTGATAGTAAATCGTAGCCGGTTATTCGAAATAGAAATTTTCCATCTTCTTTCCCAATTACCATGGGAAATAATATATTGTTCTCTATCGAATAAGTTGTTAATCTTTACCCAAAAATTAATACTAACAGCATCGGTAAAATTAATTTCATCATTATTTGTAATAAGTACATTGTCATTTTTTCCGTCAAAACTTAATGCACTATTCCCATTACTAAATCTATCAGAAACTGAAACAGCACCATTTATAATACCGTTATTATTATTTCCACTTTCATCAAAAGCATTACCAGTAAATGGATAATAACAAATTAGTTGACCAGTTTGTTGAATTGATAAATCTCTTACAGATACAATAATACTATCAACTGATTCACCACCACTATTATCTTGTACTTTACAAATTATCACATAATTCCCTTCATTCTTTGGAGCAGACCAAATTATTTCAGCACCATTACCTGTTATCTCACCTAAATCACTTATCCATATAAAGGTCAATAAACTATCATCAATATCAGAAGCATCACATTTTAAAATAGATTGCTCACCCAAATTTATTTTTCTTGGCTCTGCCGTAATTGAAGCTATTATTGGATTTTGATTTATTTTATTAACAACACTCACAATTGTATTCGCTGTATCAGCCCCACCCATATTATCATTAACAATTACCGTAATTTCAAAATCACCTTCGTCGTTCCCGGAACTCCAACTAACAACATCACCATTCCCATTTATTAAACCGGTTGAGGTTGACCAACTATATGAAAGAATATTTTCATCCAAATCATCTGCCGTACAATATATATTGACACTATCGCCAAACAATATTTGTTGCTCTTCAGGCATTAAAGATTTTATTCTTGGAGGATAGTTGGATATTGCTTTACCTGTATTGTAATCAATAACTCTATCATCAACTATTAGTTTATTCAGTACATACTTCTTCTCCAGTCCGGAAGGGATAATCACAATAATTACTGATTTTTTAGACTGAATATTTATCTGAACAATTCCCGTCGAATTATTTAGTAGAAAAGTATTACTTAAACTTTCGTATATATCACTGTCCGTTAATCCTAAATCAAAGTTTGCAAATTTTTCTTCATCATAAGGATTATATAAAAGAAAAGTAGGATATGCTTCATCGTTGAAATAATCCGTTTTGATCATATCTAACTTCAGTATTCCTTCAACGTTAGTTGTGTCTACTATTCCGCCCAAAATCCCAACGGGAGATGAACCATAAAGTGCAAGATTCGTATTTGCCCATCCACCTTTAATTGCGTCTCCGGTTGCATATGGGCTCGAATCAAACGCAAGTTCTCTTATTGCTTCATACCCAATATATGAGTTTGTATCATATTGCTCAGACCAATTGCGACTATCTTGATTTTTACTTGGAAGAAAATTCGAATAAAACAATCTTGAAGCGTTTGCAGCATTTAAAACCCATTTACCAATTGAATTTGCAAATCTTCCATCATACCTTAGCAGTGGAATTAATGTGGATATTTGAACAGTAGTATTCATTAAAAAAGCATAATCATTATTACCATTTACTTCACCAATTAATCCATCAACATCTTTACCTCCCCACGTCCCCAGAATAGCACCCCAGCTTCTTAGACCACCTACATCAAAACACCAATTAAGAAACTTTTCCGTATTATAGTTAGTCCCCAACTCAGCATTCATTTTGGCTGCTATATATGTACCAAACGAAAGTTGTAACTCATAAGCCGGATTCAAAACTAGATTATTTAAGAATTCCATTGCCCATTCGGCACCAATCCTGTAGTTAATATTGCCTGTTTCTTTATATGCATGATATAATAACCATGCAATAGCTCCGGCAGCTTCAGGTTCTTTAACTCCAACATTGTATGGTGACATTGTGGCTAAATCCCAACCTCTGTAATTCATATATGGTCTAGCCCAAGGAGTTGCACTACCGCCCATTTTCTCAACTGCTCGTAACCATTGCTCCGCTACACTTTGTAGTTGATAGGAAAACTCCGGAGTATTCGGATACAAATCATAAAGTTGATAGAAAAATATATTCGGCATTGTGGAATACCACCAATCCTGAAATGAATCATCAACCGGATGATTTTTATATACGTTCTGCTCGGGTCTATTGTTAAAGTATTCACGGCACATTTTTACCCAATCATAACCGTTCTGATTTGATTTATCAACACCAACCAAGGTTGCACCAATTACAGCCGGTAAAGCGTTAATCGCTTCTCCGGAATTTTGATTTACAGTCCCAACATAAGTATGCAATCCAAAACTAATCTCTCCAGGATAATTAACAGTGTTGTTTCGAAAAAATAGTAAAGGGAGATAATCTCCGCTTAAGGTGTAATTAAAAACTAGAGAATCATATCCTTTCGCAACTTCTTTCCAATCCCTCATTAAGTACGGATTAGGGAAATCCTTCATTTGACTTATTCTATTTATTTCAATTTGTTGAGGTATGATAGTAGATGGCAATATCAATACTATAATTAATATTAAATATACTTGGGTAGTCTTTATGTTTTTACAATTAATCATTCAAATAGTCATTCAAGCAAAAACATTTTATCCTATTTAAATCAATTTTGTTATTAGAAATATTTTCAACCTCAACATCTATATTCTCGCCAGGTAATAAAATGAATCCCCTATTTTTAAATATTAGATTCGGATTATATAAATCAGCAAAAAACAAAGGATTTTTCGCCAATATGTTTATATAGTTTTTTCCTTTTCTTCGTTTTTTTGTAAGCTTTATCTTTTGTGGTGGAAGCGACAAGTGTTTCCATTTCACTTGTGTAGAAAAGTTTCTGTGAACCAAAATTTTATTTGAGTCGTAGATTGATACTATATGAATGTCTTCATCAGGTACATTATTTTTATTTGATAATTTTAATTCTCGTGAACTGAGCGGAGGCGCCTCATGATCGAATTTATTTTCCCTAATTATTTTACCAGAGGCCCCATTAACAACCGAGATTATTATTTTCCCTGAAAAAAGTGAATTTGAGAAATTATAAAATAGTGCGGTCAGTGATTTATTCTTTGATATTTTTACGATCTGAGGATTAAAGATATTTTTCACAAAATAGTATGATAATTTTGGAGTTAACTCAGAATCAATTATTGACCAGCTTGTAACAGGCCAACAATCATTTAGCTGCCAAATTAAACTTCCGGAAGTTCTATTGTTTGTTACCCAATGTTCCAAACATGTTTTTAATGCTAAACCCTGGTTAAGTTGCGATAGATAAATAAAATCTTCATATCTAGTTTTTATTGGTAGATGGCCCGCTAAAAATCTAAAAATTCTTTCCGGCCCTTCCACTTGCTTATTGTGATGTTCGAATACCGAGCTTTGTACCTTCCTGCTTTTTTTCGGTAAACACTTATTAAATGTACTCCTATTAGCAGGCCCTTGAAAACCGAATTCTGAAACAAATAGACTTTTATCCTCAATTACACTATCATAATCCACCCATCCACTCCAGATCCCCCATTGATGAGTATTTCCACTCTCGAATGAGTTTGGTTGATTATCATCCCCAAAAGGTGATGAAGGCCAATAATTCCCACCAGGATCAATTTTTTGTAGAATTTTAGGAATTATATCATGATAAATTTTATAGCCTGGCATCTCAATTATTTTATTATTTTCTCCATGAGACCATGACCATTCATTCTCATTATTTCCACACCACAATGCTATAGAAGGATGATACTGAATTCTCATTACATTTTGAGAGACTTCTTCTTTTACACTTTTAATAAAATCCGGATGTTCCGGGTAAGCTCCACACGCAAACATAAAATCTTGCCACACCAACAAACCAAGTTCATCGCAAAGAGAATAAAAAGTATCCGATTCATATATTCCACCGCCCCAAACTCTGATCATATTCATATTAGCCTGTTTAGCTGATTCGAGTAATTGAAAATATCTATCTTTAGTTACTCTATTTAAAAATGAATCGGCGGGAATCCAATTAGCACCTTTACAAAATACTGTTCTGTTATTTATTTTGAACTTAAATACATTTTTATTTTTTTCTATACGCACTAAAGTAATTGTTCTAATACCAACTTTTTTATCGAAGCTGTCAATTATATTTCCGTCTCC
>Ga0209633_10000424_pt1 | contig 49841 bp, 40 predicted proteins | sample Cruoilmetagenom1_FD_187290 | JGI IMG/M metagenome (GOLD analysis project Ga0209633, IMG submission 187290) | Oil polluted marine microbial communities from Coal Oil Point, Santa Barbara, California, USA - Sample 1 (SPAdes) (version 2) | ecosystem: Environmental > Aquatic > Marine > Oil seeps ... | reverse complement strand
TCTAATAATATTTATGGCGTATTTGGTCATTTCCAATTCTTGAATTATTATAGCTTCGGTTTTGAAACGGGTTTCGTTGATGAAGGTTTTTCTAAAACTGCAACCAGAGGTGGGCCTTTAGTAAAAACCCCTTCAGCGTTTTTCTTTGGTGGTTCTCTATCTTCTGATGGAAGAAAAAACTTGAAATTTGAAGCTGGAACTAACATAAGTAGTAATGGATTAGGTGGTAGTGGATATTCTATTAGTTTAGAAACAGAATGGAAACCCAATACTCAATTAACATTAAGCATTGAACCAGAATACTCAAAAGATCTAAATAAAAGACAATGGGTTGGAGACTTTGAGGATGCTTTTGCAACAAAAACATTTGGAAAACGTTACGTGTTTTCAGATTTAAAACAAAAATCTTTATCGGCAAGTATTAGGTTGAATTGGTCATTTACTCCCACATTAAGTTTGCAACTTTACTTACAACCTCTTATTGCAGTTGGAAATTATACTAACTTCAAAGAGTTAGCACAGCCAAGTACAATGGATGTAAACAATTACGGAGAAAATGGATCATCAATTACTTATGATGCGAACGATGAAGAATATACAGTTGATGCTGATGGTAACGGACCATCGGAACAATTTAGTTTTGGTAACCCTAATTTTAACTTTAAATCTTTGCGTGGAACAATTGTATTAAGATGGGAAGCTATGCCTGGTTCAATATTCTATTTAGTTTGGTCGCAAGACCGAGCAAACTATAATGATCCTGGAGAGTTAAAGTTTAATAGAGATTTCTCAAATCTTTTAAGTTCTGAAACTAATAATATTTTACTTGCTAAGTTTTCTTATTGGTTAGATATATAATTGTTGATATGTGCCAGGCACTTTTAAGAAAACCTAATTTTTTTATTTTAAGTTTAGCATAGTGAATGTAGAAATATACAAATTTGGTTAGAAGTGCCTGGCACATTTACGCTAAAACTAAAGTGGTTCTCAGATTATAAAAAAGTTGTCATCGCTATCATGTTTTTTTCTTATCTCTGCTTTTTCTGACGGATGAGAGATCTTTTACTCCAAGTATAACAGAGAGATTTACCTTCGGTGAGCTCGCAAGCTCGGTTCTCAATCTCTAAAAACAAGCTCATTTCGAATTTACAACTACACGGATTTACTTTTCTAATAACAAAATTGGAATTAGATAATTTTTCAAAATACGTCATTTCTATTTTTGAATGGGTTTCTAATTTTGTTTTCTATCAATGTTGAGTGTTTTATGACTAAAAAGAATATTAACATAAATACATTTAGAATAACTGTAACAAATAATGTTATTTCTCTGTTAGGTAATTTAATAATTCCCCATAAATGATAAAAAGTTGATAAAAATGCTAATGTGATTATTATTCCAAATATTTTTCCTTTATGATTTTCCCACTTTTTACTTTGAACAGTCTGTTCTAATATAATAGCTAAGAATAAGAAAAAGACTGGAGCCGAAGGAGACATTAAACGTTCATGATCAAACCCAAAAAAACTACTAAACACAGTTCCAACAAAAAGCATAAGCAGATATAGATGCTTTAGAAAAAATGTATATAATTCTTTACTATAAACAATAGAAAGAAAAGCAAAAGGTGTTACAGAAATAAAAAACTTTTTAATAATTGATTCTGGTTTGAATAATTCAAAACCAGAAATGATTTGTGTCAGATAATTTTCATCACCATCAATTTTAATTAGAACTCGAAAAAAAATAAAGATAAGCACAGAAGGAAAAAGTGCTACAGAATATTTTAAATAATTCATTGATAATATCTTTTTTTCATAAATAAATAAATATCCTACAGGTATAATTAATAATGCAACTTCTCGCGTTAAAACACCAATAATTAAAACAATAGAGAATAAAACCCATCTCTTTTTGGCAATGAGAAAAAAGGAAATTAAAAGTAGAAAGTAAGAAAGAGTATCACCAAATTGAAAATAATCAAATGCTAAGAATGCAAAAAAATATCTGTTTAAAATAAAGCAGAGAGTTACAAAGAGGGCAATGTTTTTTCCAATTTTATGGTAGAGTAAGAAATAGTATAAGGTAATAGATAATAAAATTAAAAATATAGAATTCAGAAAGAAAAAACTTACGTCAATATTTAATGGTAATATTCCTGCAAGCCAAGGAGCCAAAATTCTATAAACATAAGGTTTTGATACCTCAAAGTTTAATGTAGGAGAAGATTCAGCCATCATGCGATATTTTGCTAAATCAGTATCCGAATAATCTGGAGATGTGTAATCAATTCTATCAGCTAAAAAAATGAATGTGATTGCAACAATTATTATTGTAACAATTGGAAAGACTTTTCTACTATATAAATTAAATTTAAAATTTCCTGTCATATCTTTTACATGAATCAATTCTTAGCAAACTGTTTAACCCAATAATCTGGATTTAATTTCTCACCGGTAGCAATTTTGATAAGATTATCCCATTTGTAAACTGAACCATATGAGAAAAATAAATTTTTTAAATATTCTCCAACATCCTTTTTATTAACAAAAGATGCTGACTCATCAGCGGAATTATTCAGAACTTTTTCGTTTATATAATAGTATAATTGAGAAGCTAACAATTCTCCCATCATATAATTTTGATAATAAACCGGATAAAGTGCTATGTGAATTTTTGAAGCCCAATCTGGTTGGTTTCTTCCTTCCGGTTTTTTAAGACCTTGATATTTTTCTACCAATTCCCACCAAAGTGAATTTAAATCTCTATCTGGATTTTCGAACATTGCTTTTTCAAAACGGTAAATTACTTGAACCCAGCGAAAGAAAATAATTTGTTCTAATCTTAAAGAATTGTAACAATCATTTTTAATCACATTTTTTTCTTCATTGGTTATATTAAGCATTTCTTTCATCCAATTTGGATTTGATGCTAAACGCCCGAATAACATAGCAATTGCTTCTGTTGTAAAAATGTGAGCATGTTCTCGTAATAACCAAGGCAATTGTTTACTTACAAATTTATCATAAACCGCATGACCAAATTCATGAAGCATTGTTCCCATCCATTTGTAATTCTTTGTGATGTTACAAAGAACTCTCACATCACCTTCTCTATCAATAGCTGTGCAATAAGCGTGTTGATACTTTCCATCTTTTTCGTACAAGTCACTCTTCGCAAGCATGTCGTCAATCTCTAAACTAATTCCATTAAAATATTCTTTGGTTAGTTTTTCAATATCTGCTTCTTTATAATATTTGTCCAAATCAATATTGTAAATTTTAGGACCTTGTTGAAAAAACTTATCTTGATAATGCCATGGCATTAAATCATTTTTTTCAACATTATAAAAAGTGCTTAAGTAATCGTCAATTTCAGTTTTCAGAGTTTCAAATTTAGGTTTAAGCAAATTATCAAGATCATCAAAAAGTTTATCCATATAATCGGGATCGAGTTCACTAAGTATTAAACTCATTTGATGATAATTTTTATACCCTAAATTTTTTGCAGCCTCATTTCTAAGTTTTACTAATTCAATTACATCATTTGAAACTTGTTTGCCTATTTGTTTACTGGCTTTCCATGTTTTTTCAAGCTCTTGAGAATCTTTAGATGTTTCTAATATCTCATCTATTTCGTTATCCGTCAATTTTTTATTATTGACTTCTGCGCGGAATGTGGAATAAGTTTGTTCAATTTTACTTGCGAGATTAACAGTCTTTTTAAGTAGAGCATCATCAATTTGATACTCGGCGAAAGAATTGTAAAGAATTTCTAATTCTCGCAACAAAACTCCATTCTTTATTTTTTTCGAACTTTTAAACACTTTAATTTTTTCAAAGTCGTCTTTGTTAGAAAAAACTTTTTTAAGTTTTAATTCTAATTCCGCTGTTTTTTCAAATTCCGTAGATTTTCCAGAAATTGAAGCTTCGTAACTTGAAAGACCTAATTCTTTACTTAGGTCAATAACTTTATTTTCAAAAGATTGAATAAACTCTAATAATTCATTTTCTAAATGTTCCAAATTGATTTCCTATTTTTTTGCAGATGTTTACTTAGAATTATTTTGTTGAATAATAAAATTTTTTAGTGAAACTGAGACAGCTTGTCATTCCCAGCTTGACTGGGAATCCAGAAAGTTAAATTTAAATAGATTTCCGATAGAGACATTCGGAAATGACAGAATTTAGGGATTAGTTTTTTAGAAACTACCAGTTTGTAACTTTCCACTTTAAATTAATTAAAAAGTTCTTCATCTCTTAACAATAGTAATACTGCAGACTGCGGAACAATCACAAGTTTCTTTTTATCAAGTTCAATGTCTATTGCTTCTTTGCGAATGAAAATTGCAAAATCTCCTTCTTTTGCCTGAAGCGGAATATAGTTGTTGTCCCGTTTTTCTTTCCAAGGTTCATCATCAGTCTGTCCGCTAGCAATTGGATATCCAGGACCAACTTTCATAATGTAGCCACCTTGAACTTGTTCTTTTTCTTGAACTCCTGGAGGAAGATAAAGTCCACTGTTTGTTTTGTCTAAATTAGTTTCTGGCTTAATCAAAACCCGATCTCCAACTATGATTATTTTATTTGTGTCAATCATAAAAATCATTTCTTATTAATAATTAGTGAAAATATTATTGCAAATTTACTAAAGAAATCTGTTGTTGAATAAAGAAATTTGATTTATAAAAATAACAGTATTACCTTTCGAGAATAATTTATATTAACTTAATAAAATAAAAAAGGAGCTACAATGCTTTCAGTTGGTGAGAGTTTCCCAGAATTTAATAAATTAGCTTGTGTATCAAGAGAAGCAGGAAAAGAGTTTGTAAATATAACTTCAGAAGAACATAAAGAAGCTGGAAAGTGGATGGTAATGTTTTGGTACCCGAAAGATTTTACATTTGTTTGTCCAACAGAAATAGCAGAATTTAATAATCATTTTGATGAATTTGAAGATAGCAACTCAATTTTATATGGTGCTTCTACAGATTCTGAATTTGTTCATTTAGCATGGAGAAATGATCATAATGATCTTAAAGATTTAAGATTTCCTTTAATTGCAGATACATCAAAATCATTATCAGAAGAATTGGGTATTTTACAACAAGGTGAAAAAGTAGCTTACAGAGCAACTTTTATTGTTGATCCAGAAGGTATTATTCAATGGATAAATATAAATAATGATGAAACTGGTAGAAATATTGACGAAGTTGTGAGAGCATTAAGAGCAACTCAATCTCAAGAAAAAACTCCTTGTAATTGGGTTCCAGGAGAAGCAACACTTTAATTATTGATTTGTAGTGGGGACAAATTTGAATCCAATACAAATGCTATTTTTAAGGAACGATATTCAAGTTTGTCAAGCAAACGATATCGTTCCTTTTTTATATTTGGTAAGTTTATTATATGAAAGAACAATGGAACAATAGATTTAGCACAACCGAATATTTTTACGGTAAAGAACCTAACGATTTCTTCAAAGAGGAGATTGATAAACTTACTGTCGGTAAAATATTATGTATTGCAGCAGGGGAAGGACGTAATGCTGTTTACGCTGCAAAGCACGGTTGGGATGTTCATGCAATTGATTATAGTGAAGCTGGAAAACAAAAAGCAGAAAAATTAGCTGAAGAAAATGATGTTTCAATTAATTATCAAATTGAAGATGTTTTTAATTATTCATTTCAACCAAATTATTACGATGTAATTGTTAGTGTAAATTTTCATTTTGAAGAAGAAGTTAGAGAACATTATAATCAAAAAATAATAGATTCATTAAAACCAGATGGTAGAATAATTCTACAAGTTTTTGATAAAGAGCAAATCGAAAAGAACTCGGGTGGACCCAAAGACTTAAAGATTCTTTATACTTTGGAAGATATTGTAAATAGTTTTTACGATCTAGAGTTTGAATTGTTTACAAAAGAAAATACTTCTCGATTTATTGATGATATTAAGAAAGAAGCATCTATCATTAGATTTGTTGGTAAAAAAGTATAAAACCTTCCAGGTTATTTGTAAGTCACATCATGTCATACAATTTTCTATTTTAAAAATTCCTTATATTTGATTTTAGTATTGAATATTAAATGGTATGGAAATGCAAACACAACTAATTAATGAAAAATTTTCTGTTTATAAATTTAAACTGGATGATTTCTTAAAAGAACTTCATCAATTTACAATAGACTCTAATAATTCTGAGTTTCAAAAAGTTGTTAGTGATTTACGAACAAACATTAATGAACCATTTTTGTTTGTTGTTGTTGGCGAAGTTAAAGCTGGAAAAAGTAGTTTTATAAATGCACTTCTTAAGGCTGATGTTTGCAAAGTTGATGCTGCTCCATGTACTGATATTGTGCAAAAAATTGAATATTCCCAAACTGAAAATGAAACAGCTTTAAGTGAACATTACAAAAAAATAGGAATGCCAATTGATATTCTTAAATCAATTGCTATTGTTGATACTCCTGGAACTAACACTGTCATTCAACATCACCAAGAAATAACACAAAAATTTGTTCCAAATAGCGACTTAGTTCTTTTTGTTTTTCAGGCAAAAAATCCTCATACTCAATCAGCTTGGGAGCTTTTAGATTATGTAAGTGACGAATGGAAAAAAAATGTTGTGTTCATATTACAACAAGCTGATTTGGCAAGACCTGAAGAGTTAGAAGTTAATTTTGAAAAAGTAAAAGAGTATGCAATACAAAGAGGAATTTCTTCACCATTAGTTTTTGCTACATCAGCAATTCTTGAATTAGAAGGAAAAGAAAATAGTGGTTTTGATGAAGTGAGAAATTTTGTACACAATACAATTACTGGAGGTAATCATTTAAAATTAAAATTATTTTCTAGTTTAGAAACAGCTGAACAAATTCTTTCTAAATCAAAAGCTAGTTTAAATAAACATGAAGAACAGCTTAAAAAAGATTCTGAATTTGTTGATAAAATTCAGAAACGATTGGAAACCGGAGAGAAGCATTCAACCTTTGAAATAAAATCTCTTGTTGATAGATTAGTTGCAAATTATGATAAAGTTGCTTATGAAATCAAGGAAGAATTTGAAGAAGGATTGTCTGTTTTTTCATTGTTTAAGCGTACGTTTGGAGCAATGTTCAATAAAGAAAGCTCAATGAAAAATTGGATTAAACAATTGCAAGATGGATTTGAGAAAAAATTAAAAAACACTTTTGAAGAAATAGCAGATGATGGAGCAAAACACTTTTTAGATGGGATTCGTCAGCTAATGCAAAATCTAATTGATGAACTTGACTATAAAGAAAAACAAAAAATTGATAAGCAAGAACTCTATATTAAAATTGGTGAAGAAAGAGGAAAAGTGATTCATGATGTTAAAACAAAAGTTACAGATTTACTTTCAAACGATTCTTTCTCAGAATTCCTAAATTCAAATCCTTCTAGTCTGGCTCCAACAGCAATGGGTGGTGGATTATTAACAGTTATTGGTGCTATAATCTTATCAACTACTCAAGTTGCATTTTTAGATATTACCGGTGGAATTTTAACGGGTGCTGGAATTTTAATAGCTGGTGGAGTTTTACTATTTAAGAAAGGAAAAATAGTAAGACAATTTAAGGATGGCTTGGATTCAGGTAAAACTAAATTTGAAATAGATCTTACAGAGAAACTAAATTTTAAATTGAATTTAATTTACAAAGATATAAACCGCACATTTATTCCATTCTATGAATGGACAGAAACCGAAAAAGAAAAACTCACACCTTTGTTGAGTCAGTTTGATGAAGTGAATGTAAATATGATAAAACTTAAAACAGAAATTGATTCTGAGTTTTAGTTGTAGAATTAGTTTATAATTGTCTTAAACATATTCCCGTTAAAGCAGTAAAACATTGTTGATTGAGTTCAGTTCGAAGTTATTATAATATAAAACATCTAAAGATACTGCTATAACAGTATAAATACTTGACAAATACTAAATCATATTATACATTTAATTATTCTAATTAATATTACTGGTTTAACGGTAATTTATGAACAATAAAAAAGAAATATCACAAATAGTAAAAACTCACAGAAAAAAAAGTGGACTAACTCAAAAAGAACTAGCTGATCTTTCAGGAGTTGGTAAAACAGTTATTTTTGATATTGAAAATGGAAAAGAGACAATTCGTTTTTCCACTTTAATGAAGATTTTAAATACATTAAATATTAAAATTAGTTTTCAAAGCCCATTAATGTCTGATATAAATGGTAATACAGATTACTAATAATCTGTGGAATTTAAAATGAGAAAAGCAAAAGTCTATAATTTTGGTATTCTAGCTGGTATTTTGTCTGATGAAAAGGGTAAATATATTTTTAATTATGATAAGAACTATTCAGGACCAGCAATCTCGTTAAATATGCCTTTGACAGAAGAAGAATATCCTTATGATTTTTTTCCTCCATTCTTTGATGGTTTACTACCGGAAGGAAATCAGTTAGAAGCGTTACTAAGACAAACAAAGGTTGATAGAAACGATTTGTTTTCTCAATTATTAACAGTTGGGAAAGATTTAGTTGGATCAATTACGGTTGAGGCGGACGAATGAATATTTGTCCAATTACATATGAACAAATAGAAAATGGGAAATATTCTCAGAGCGGCATTAAACTATTATCTCCTAAATTCACTTTTTTTAGTGATCTGAATTATTCTAAAGAAGAACAACTTCTAGAAGCTGCTGCAAGATCAACAAAACTTTCAATTCAAGGTGTTCAGCCAAAATTAAGTGCAAAAATTAGTACTAAAAATAATAATTTTGAATTAGTTGATAGTGGCGGAACCTTTATTCTAAAACCTCAAAATTATTTGTTCCCTGAATTACCGGAAAATGAAGACCTTACAATGAGGTTAGCAAAACAAATTGGATTAAACATTCCTTTGCATGGTTTAATTTATTCTAAGGATGAATCACTTACATACTTTATTAAACGATTTGATAGATATGGTAAAAACCTAAAGTTATCTCTAGAAGATTTTGCACAATTAGCTGGTAAAAATAGAGATACAAAATATAGATATAGCATGGAAAAAGTAGTTAAAATAATTGATCAAAATTGCACTTTCCCAGTTATTGAAAAGTTAAAATTATTCAAGCTAACGATTTTTAATTTTATCATTGGCAATGAAGATATGCATTTAAAAAACTTTTCACTAATTACAAAAAATGGTAAGGTTGAACTTTCTCCACATTATGATTTACTTAATACATCAATTGCGATTAAAAATGTGGAAGAAGAAATTGCTCTACCAATAAATGGAAAAAAGAAGAAATTAACAAAAGAAATTTTTGTGGATTACTTTGCAACTGAAATATTAGAACTAAACTCCAAAATAATTTCTCAAACTCTTGAACAAATTTATAGCTCCAAAAATAGTTGGCTAAAAACTATTGAGGTAAGTTTTTTGTCAAACCAAATGAAAGAGAAGTATATACTATTGTTTAGTGAAAGATGGAAGATAATTTTTTAATAAAATTATAATAGTCACAAAATTAATTTTTCTTATGAAAACTTTAGATTTCAAACCGGCAAAAACAAAAGATGATTTTAGGAAAAACTATAAGCTTCATGATTTAGCTGAATATCATGGAAAAAATTTACTACTGCAATGGGGAATAGATTTTAAAGAGTTTGGTAAGGATAGACGAAATGAAAAAGTTTGGGAAAAGGGGAAAGATAAACCTGATATCATTGGAAATTATTTAGGTGTTGAGTTTTTAATAGACTGGAAAGGAAAGAGAAAACCTGGTTGGTGGGTAAATAAAAGGGCAGTAAAATCGTACCAAGATTGGAGCAAGAAATTAGATATGAAAATGGTAATTTGCTATTTCGTTTTTGATGAAAAAAATGCTTTGCAAGAAAGAAGATTTGCTCTTGTAAATTTTCATAAGTATAAAGAGCTATCTAACAAAGCTTGGGATAAAAATGATGTAATAGCTTTTGAAAAAGATTTACCAAAATTTACCAAGTTGAACCTAGTTTGCTTATTAAAAGAAAATTAATGCTAATAATAATATCCTATCGTAAAATAAAAAAATGGACTTGATGAACTAATAATATTATCATCTATTGTATTCTTAAAAGTAAAACTTTTTCCAACAGAAAAATCTGCCGGACCAACAGGAGTATCAAAGGAAATTGATAAACCAATTCCATGTTTTAAATCCTTAAATCGTATTTGCTCTTGCTCCTCCCAAATTGATCCAATATTATATTTTACTGAGAAATAAGTATCAAAGTAAATTTTGACTGGTAATTTATATCTGTATTCTGTTGCGGCAATAAAAATTTGTCGTCCTCTATATTCATAATCTCTATATCCAAGAAAGTTTTTTTGTCCGCCAAAAGAAAAATGCTGACTAAGCGGTAAAGTTTCATCAGCAAAGCCAAACTCTAAACTAGGTGAAATTATTTGTGATTGAGAAATAGAAAAGTATCCTTTATAATTTAAGCTAAATTTAGCATAACTTATATCGCCAAGAATTTTTTGTGCTGTTTCATAATACATATTCATCAAGGATCCCTGTGTTGGAAATGGATACTTGTCCTGTGTATCTACTAGTAGCTTAAATTTTACACTACTTATATTTAGTTCATAAGTTCTTTCAGAAGGAAATGCAAATAAATCTTCAATCCGGTTTACTTGAAATTTCCCTTCAGCTGATAAAGTCCCAACTTTTTTTAGATGTGCTCCAATTCCAACAGAGGCTCCATAATAGTATTGTTCGTACTCTGCAACTCTAGATCTAGAAAGTTTTCTTTCATTAAGTGATTCATCATCTCTATATAAATTAACATCATTAAATTTGTAGAATCCTTGAATCTTATAAGTTAAGTAAGTATTAAAAATTCTATTCGCTTTATGTTCAAGCACAAGGGCAAAGTTTCTAATTCCTCCCGAAATTGACGCTCCTAATTCGGTTGCTGAACCGAATAAATTTTCATTACGTAAATCAACCGCAAGCTGTGAGAAATTTTCGTTATCAATTCTTAATCCAAATCTTAAAACAACCGGAAGTTTTTCTTCCAAATTAATTTTTATTGTATTGTTATTTAATTTCTTATCAAAGCTTAAGTCAATGTCACTAAAAAGATCTGTAGAAGATAAATTATCTAATCCCTGCTTGATGTTATTATAGTAAAGTAAATCACCCTTTTGAGTAGAAAATTCCCGCGTAACAACTTGTTCATTTGTATTGATATTACCTTTTACCTTAATATCATTAATCACACCTTCGCTAAAATTTATTAATAGTTTTCCGTTAATTGGATTAAAGTCAATACTGTCAATTGAAGCGAGTGAATAGTTTTTAGTTCGATATAGTTTTAAAGTTTTTAAAATTACATTTAAGAGTCTATCAGAATTATAAGGCTTCTGCAATAATGTATCAAAAGTTGACTCTATCACTTCTTTATTTAATGCTGTTACACCATTTACAATAAAAGATTTTACAATATTATTTTTAGTAAAATTAACATGTAATGTTGCAACAGAATCAATTCCAATTGAAGCAGAAAGAGAATTAAAATCACCAGAATTATAAATTGAATATAGATCAAATAAAATATTGGAAGTAGATACTGAATCTTTCTGATTGTATTTCTTGACTAATAATTTTTCTAAATAATTTGGATTTTTCGGTAGTGTTAGATTATTAAAAAACTGGGTTTCTGTAGATAAATTCTTTTTGAACTTTTGTTCAATTATTTTTTTAGTAAACTCAAGTTTTTCAATTGAATTTTGATAACCATCGTTTACAATACTTTGTAGATCAGAGAAATCATTATTATTCCGATTATTTAATTTTTGATCGATATAAATATTTGCATCATTCTTACTTTGATCTTTAATAATTTTTGTTGGTATGCTTACAATTTGATCCGCAATTTCCCATGGTAAATTCAATTCATCTTTTGTTCTAAGAGTGCTTGTTGCATCAGAAGCAATAATGAAATCGATATCATTTTCTTTTGCTGTTTTAATTGGAAGATTATCTACTAATCCACCATCAACTAATTGTGAGGAATCAATTTTGATTGGCGGAAGTACAAAAGATACACTTGAGCTTGCTCTCATTGCTTTACTTAGTGATCCATCTTTTAATACAACTTTTTCTCCGGTAATAAGGTTTGTACAAACTGCTCTAAAATTATAGAGTAACTGATCAAATGAAGAAAAATTATTAATCGGTGCATTTAATGTAAGCAAGGTTAAAACATTTGAAATTTTTTGTCCTGTATTAATTGATTTGGGAATTACAGGATCTAATCCATTTAGTCGTAAGGAGAGTAATGCTTTATCTTCAGTAATTTTTTGATCAATAAATAAGTTTTTCCTTGTTAAACTATTTGAGGAAAAAAGGTTATCCCAATCCAATGATATCAATAATGAATCTATCTCATCAATACTATATCCAATAGAATAAAGACCGCCAACAACGCTACCCATGCTAGTTCCAATAATATAATCTATTGGAATTTTTTGTTCTTCAATTGCACGTAATACTCCGATATGAGAAATGGCTCTTGATCCACCACCACTTAATATTAGTCCTACATTTGGCTTTGTTTCAGGTACTTTTTTAACTAGACCGAAGGGAAGTTGTTTATCTTTTAGCTTTAATATTAAATTAACTTTTTGTTGGGCTTGAATAAAGTAAGGAGTAAGAAAGAACAGACAAATTACTATATATTTTTTAACCATCATGTTGAGTGGCTTAAGATATTAAAGTTAAAGTGGTTTTTGAAAACAAGAAACCGCTAGTTTGTCATTTCGAAATGAACTTGTTTTAATCGATTGAGAAATCTCAGAACCAAAGTTATTAAGATCTTTCACAAAAACGTGTTCTAGATGACAAACGAAAGAAAAATAAATATGCTAAATCACTTCAAATTATATGAAAAATATTTACAAATGATCAATTCTAAAAATTACTATTTCTTTTTCTTCTTAGTTGTTTGTTGAGTTTTCTGCTGTTGCTCTGCTGCTGCCATCATTTTTTGCATGAATCCAGCTTTTTTCTTAGGATTTTTAACTGGCACCAACTCTTCACCTTCTTGGTGGTTTATAAAATATTGTTGAGCAACTGAAAATAAATTAAACAATAAATAATATAAATTTAATCCTGAGGACATATTCATGAAAATTAAAGGCATCATAATTGGCATCATATAAACCATAGCTTTTTGGCTTGGATCTTTTACAGTCATCTTTTGTGAGAAGAACATTGTAATACCTAACAAAGGAGCTAAACCAGTAATTGTATCAAGATTTAGAATTGGTATCTTAAATGGTAACTGAAAAATAACATCCGGAGCTGATAAATTTGTTATCCAAAACATAAACGGTTCTTGTCTTAGTTCAATGGCAATACTAAAAAAAGTAAATAAAGCAAAAAGAACAGGCATTTGTAATAGCATTGGCAAACAACCACCAGCGGGATTGACCCCATAGGTTGAGTATAACTTCATGGTTTCTTTTTGAACTTTTTGTTGATCTCCTTTGAACTTTTCTTTTAGTTCGGCAATTTTTGGTTGAAGTTGTTGCATCTTCTTCATTGACTTGTAACTTTGACGCGTTAGCGGGTATAATGCAAACTTCAAGATTATTGTAAATACAATAATTACAAATCCGTAATTAGGTATAAATGTATGAAGAAATTTGAACAAAGGTAAAAGTAGATATTCAGAAATAGGACGTGTAATAATGCTAAGTCCCATCATACTTCCAAATTCAAAAATTTCATGGTAGTTATTATTGTTGGATTTTAAAATATCATAATCCAAAGGACCAATGTACATATTGAAACTATCTTTCTGATAATTTTGATTATTGAATGGTATCCTTAAATTGGCTGAGTAATATTCTCTATCGCCATATTCAGTTGTAACATGCTCGCCTTTAAACTCTGCACCACCTTGATCACTTGGATTTTGTGGAGCAATAATAGCAGTGAAATACTTATTTCTAACTCCAATCCAATCAACTTTTCCATTAAGAACTTTAGTTTCGGTATCTCCCACAGAACTAGCATCAATTTTAACTCTTTCATCTCCAGAAAAAGCAGCTGCGTTAGAATAATTTGCTTCGTCCGCAGAATTACGTTCAACAAAATTTAACCCGGTAGCCCATTCAACATCATATCTATAGCCACTTATCATATCATTCATATTGTCCAAAATAATATCTGCTTGTGATGAATATGAATTACCGAAAAATTTAAAACTTTTTGTAACGCTTTTATTTTCTTCAACACTATACTTATAATTAACTATAACAGAATCTTCTTTAGAAACTTTATAATAATTTTCTTTTGAATCAGCATTAAATGATAAGTCTTTTGTATTAATCAACTTTCCATTCTTTGTAATAAATACAAGATTAAAATCTCCACCTTCTCTTGAAGTGTTAATTAGCTGAACGTGTGAATCATAAAAGTTAGAGCTATCAACATCATTATGATACCATGTTTTATATTTTTTTAGAAAGAATTTTTTAATTCTTCCACCTTTGTTGGTAAGTTCAATAAGGGCTAGATCTGTTTCAATGGTTGTAACTCTTTCTGCTACTTCAACTTCCTTAATTTCATTAACAGTTTCATCTTTAATTTTTTCAAAGGTTGCTGGTTTGGACTGTTGTGGATCCACTTTTTCAACAGGGATGTTTTGTACAGCTTCTGTTTTTGTGCTATCAGTTTGTGGAGTATCGACAACTGGATCGGGTGCATTCATTTGCAACCAAACGACTAAAATAATTCCAATTAATACAAATGCTATAGTTGATTGTTTATCCATTAAGTTCTTACCAGTTTAATTTTTTCTATTTCTTCAAAATTTTATTTAAGTGGATCAATTCCACCTTTATTAAAAGGATTGCATCTTAGAATTCGCCATATTGCTTTAGCTCCACCTTTGAACACTCCATATTTAGTAAATGAATCTACCGCATAAGTTGAGCAAGTAGGATAAAATCTACAAGAGGGAGCAAACATTGGGGAAATGAATTTTTTGTATAGATTAATAATATAAATAAATACGTGTCGCATATTAAATTTTATTTTTTAGTTGTTCTAATAAGTCGGTAAAGTCATCAGCAATAAAATTAAGATTTATTGTTTTATTCTTTTTTTGGTTTAAATTATTTGGTGAGAAAGCAATAAGAAGTTTTTTGTTTTTATTATTACAAAGTTCAACTAAACCTAATTTGTTCAATCTATACGTTGCTCTTAAAATTCTTTTTACTCTGTTTCGCCAAACAGCATTTCCAGCCTTCTTAGAAACTACAAAAGCAGCTTTAATTCCAAATTCATTAACGCTGCTTTCTATATAATAACGTGCTTTCAATTTTTTGCTAGATGAATATAAGTTTTGCTCGCTTAAATATACTTTTTGAAAATCTTTTTTAAGTTTGATTCTCTCATTTTTTGAAAGACCAAATGTTTTCAAAACTAAAATTCATTACTAACTGTTAATCTTTTTCTTCCACGAGCTCTTCTTCTAGATAGAATTTTTCTTCCATTTTTAGTGGACATTCTTAATCTGAATCCGTGCTTGTTTTTACGTTTTCTATTACTCGGTTGATAAGTTCTTTTCATTTTACATACCCTAATTTTACAAAGAACACAAAATTACGCAAAATCATTTTAATAAACAATTAAAATTAGCCTAATTATTACTTATTCAACTTTTATAAATAGTTGTTATTTAATGCTTTATCCAAGTAAAAAGAGAGTCGTAATCTGGATAAATTACAATTAAGCATACGCTTTTGTTTGATAAAAAAAGGGACTCAAAAAATATTTATTTTTAACCTATTGCTTGTCTTTTTGCAGGTTAATAAATTGTAAATAATGCATAAAAATGATATATTTGTATGTTAATTTATAATATACAAGGTAAGGAGTTTTATGGAGTTTAAGGTAAATAGTACTGAGCTTGAAAAATTACTTTCAAAAATTATTTCGGCTGTTCCAACCAGAACACCGATGCCAATTTTAGAGAATTTTTTATTTGAAATTAAAGATGGTTTACTTACAGTTTACGCAACAGATTTAGAAATTTCTCTTAAAGCAACTTTAAATATTGTTTCTGAAGAAAACATTAAAATATTACTTCCTGCCAAACTTCTTTTCGATGTAGTCAAATCGTTAAAGGACACAACAATTAAATTTGAAATTGCATCGAATGGCAAAGTTAATTTAACTACAAACCATGGGCAATATAACTTAAGTTATTTGGATGATGAAGAGTTTCCCGCCATTCCAGATTTTCCGAATGAAAGTGCTGATACAGATGATTTGAATGAATTAACAATAAATGGACATGAACTTAGGTTTGCATTTGACAAAACTTCTTTTGCAATGAGTAAAGAAGAAATGCGACCAGCTATGATGGGAACTTTATTTCAATTTTCTGAAGAAGGATTAAGATTTGTTGCAACCGATGGACATCGTTTAGCAAACTTATTGATAAGTAATATTAATTTAGGTAGTGAAGAGCAATATGTATTGCCAGAAAGGGCTGTGACAGTTTTACAAAAAATATTAGATGATAAAGATGTTAAAGTTTACTTGAGCAAAACTCATATGTCGTTCAAGCTAAATGGATATGAATTGATTTCAAGATTGATTAAGCAAAAATATCCAGATTACAATAGTGTAATTCCTTTAGAAAATGAATTTGAATTGAAATTGGAAACAAAAGAGTTGCACGATGTAATTAAAAGAATGATGCTGTTTTCTACAACAAACACAAGACGAGTTAAGTTCTCTGTCAGCGAAGGTAATCTTGAAGTCTCTGCAGAAGATCTTGATATTGGTGCTTCAGGAACAGAAAATATTCAATGTACATATAGCGGAGACCCAATAGAGATAGGCTTTAACTCTGGTTATGTGCATGATGTCCTCAGTCATCTTAGCTCAGAAAAAGAAATAATTTTCAAACTTCATTCAGCAACAAAAGCAGTTATTGTTTTACCTGTTGAGAACAAAGAAAATTATGAGTTGATGATGTTACTAATGCCGGTACGCTTAAACAACTAAGATGGTTTTAGAATTTATTGAGTTGAATAATTTTAGACTGCATAGCAAAACAAGTCTGGAATTATCAAAAAATATTAATTATATAATTGGTGGAAACGGACAGGGAAAAACTACATTACTGGAAGCTATTTATTATCTCTGCACAACCAAAAGTATGAACCAAGTTTCAGATAGTGAAGCTGTTGCATTTAATAAAGAATATTTTGAAGTAGCAGGAAAATTTACTGAACTATCTACTAATAAAGTTAAAGTTTTTTTTGAAAGGAATTCTAATAAAAAGACCGTACAATTAAATGATAAACTTGTACATAAAGCGTCTTCTCTAATAGGAAAGTTTCCGGTTGTTGCATTGTTACAATCAGATCATGCAATAACACAAGGCTCGCCTGCTGAAAGAAGGAGATTTGTTGATTCTATAATTTCGCAATCAAGTGCTACTTATCTAAAACTATTATTGGATTACAATAGAATACTTCGCCATAGGTCTGCCCTACTTTCAAAGTTAAAAGAATTTAATTCCACTGAATTACATGCTCAACTTGAGGTTTGGACACATTCTCTTGTGAAAACTGGCTCTGAAATAATTAGACATAGAATTGATTTTATTAAAGTTTTTAATGAATACATTTTAAGACCTTATGCAAAAATATTGGGTGGAAAAGAAAATCCTTCCATTAAATATGTTCCGTTTGACGATACTGAAAATAAAAGTATAGATGATTTGTTTAACGAAAAACTAAATCAGAAAAAGAATGATGAATTAAGAAGGGCAAGAAATTTGGTTGGACCGCACAGAGATGATTATGAGTTTTTTATTGATGATTTATCCCTGAAAAAATTTGGTTCGCAAGGTCAGCATAAAACATTTCAAATTGCTTTAAGATTTAGTCAGTTTTATTATTTGCAAGATAAATTGCAAGTTACACCTATCTTTTTAATGGATGATATTTTTGGTGAACTTGATTCGAATAGAGCAGAAAAAATTAGTAGTTATTTAAGTGAAGTTGGTCAAGCATTTATCACAATGACAGATTTTTTAAATATTAGTAAACTTAGCAAAACAGAAAATGATGTTGTATTTAATGTCCAGGACGGAGTAGTTGCAAATGCTTAAGAATGATTTACGAAGAAAAAAAATTGTAAGTCTTACAGATGTTTTTGCAAAAGATAAGTCGCTTTCTAACTTAAGATTAACCATAAGCGAAAGTGAAGTTATTTCTGAATTTGAAAATATTTTTCCAAACTTCAAAAATTCTGTTAAAGCGGTTAATGTTAAAAGTGGAACTCTTTATTTATCAGTTGAAAATTCTGTGCTAAAAAGTGAGCTTCATTTACAAAGAAAATTGATGATAGAAAAAATAAACAAACATTTTGATAAGAAAGTTTTAGTTAATATAAAATTTAAAAGTATCTGATTGACAATTAAGTCGTACTTCGACTCAGCCTAGTATGACTATCGTGAACGATGGGATTAAATAACAACCATGTCATCCCGAGCGGAGTCGAGGGAGAAAGTGAATCTAAATTACAATCTGCGAGGAGTGTTTTTTACAACGTGGCAATCTTTTACAAGTAAACGTTTAATATTAACAGATTACCACATCCAACACTGAAGTTTGGTTCGTATTAACAAAAGAAGAAAAATTTTAAGATATTTAAAAAATTGAAAATAAATAATAGGAAGCAATGTGGCAAAAAAAACAGAATACACTGCCAGTAATATTAATGTTCTAAAAGGATTAGAAGCAGTTAGAAAAAGACCTGCTATGTATATCGGTGATGTGAGCACACGTGGTTTACATCATTTAATAAATGAAATTGTTGATAACAGTATTGATGAAGCCCTTGCTGGATACAATGATAAAATAGATATTTCTATAAATGAAGATGGTTCTGTAACAGTTGAAGATGAGGGACGTGGAATTCCAGTTGATATTCATCCAGTTGAAAAAGTATCCGCACTGGAAGTTGTTATGACAGTGCTTCATGCTGGTGGAAAGTTTGACAAAAGTTCTTATAAAGTATCCGGTGGTTTACATGGAGTTGGTATTTCAGTTGTGAATGCCCTCTCTATTAAACTTACTGCAGAAGTAAAAAGAGAAGGTAAAAAATATTTTCAAGAATATTCAAAAGGAATTCCTTTAGCTCCAGTAAAAGAGATTGGTAAAGTACCTAAAAAAGAAACTGGAACTAAAGTTACTTTCTATCCGGACGAAAGTATTTTTAAAGATACAAAATTTAAATTTGAAACACTTACTGAGAGAATGCGAGAGTTAGCATTTCTAAACAGAAACATTACTATAAATGTAAAAGATGTAATTGAAAATCATGCTGAAACATATCACTATAAAGGTGGTATTACTCAGTTTGTAGAGTACCTTGATGAAAATAGAAAAGCATTTCATAAGCCAATTTATATTGAAGGTGAAAAAGAAAATACTCCTGTTGAAATTGCCTTTGAATATACTGACGCTTACTCAGATAATATTTGTACATATGTCAATAATATAAATACTCGTGAAGGTGGAACTCATCTTGTTGGTTTTAAAACAGCTCTTACACGAACATTTAATAGTTACGCAAACAAAAATAAATTAATAAAAGACACAAAAAATAAAATTGTACTTACTGGAGATGACTTTAGGGAAGGACTTACAGCTGTACTTTCGGTTAAAGTAATGGAACCTCAATTTGAAGGTCAAACTAAAACTAAACTTGGTAACAGTGAAGTTAAATCAATAGTTGAAACAATTGTTGGTGAAAAATTAGGTGATTACCTTGAAGAAAATCCATCAGTAGGGAAAAAGATAATTGAAAAATGTTTAAGAGCTGCTGAAGCAAGAATGGCTGCACGAAAAGCTCGCGATTTAGTCAGAAGAAAAAATGTTTTAGATTCAATGCATCTTCCCGGTAAGCTATCAGATTGTTCAATTAAAGATCCGGATCTTTGTGAAATTTATATTGTGGAAGGTGACTCTGCTGGTGGATCTGCAAAACAAGGAAGAGATAGAAGATTCCAGGCTATATTACCAATTAAAGGTAAAATTCTTAATGTTGAAAAAGCCAAAATAAATAAAGTTTTAGAAAACACAGAAATCAAAACTATGGTAACAGCTCTTGGTGCCGGTATTGGTGCTGAGTTTGATTCTGAAAAAGCAAGATACGGCAAAGTTATTATTATGACTGATGCTGATGTTGATGGAAGTCATATTAGAACATTGCTTCTAACATTTATGTACAGATATATGAAAGATTTAATAACTACTGGTCATGTTTATATTGCTCAACCTCCTCTTTATAAAATAAAAAAAGGTAAGCAAGAAGTTTATGCATATGATGATGACGAAAGAGATAAAATACTTGAAAGAATGAGAAGTAAAGATGATACGAAACAGCCGAAGAAAGGTGAAAGTAATATGCCAAAAGGTGTTTCCATTTCTAGGTATAAAGGTTTAGGAGAAATGAACCCAGAACAACTTTGGGAAACTACAATGAATCCGGAAACTAGAACTATTTTACAAGTAACTTTAGAAAGTTCTGCAATGGCGGATAAAGTTTTTGTAACTCTTATGGGAGATGAAGTACCGCCAAGAAGAGAGTTTATAGAAAAACATGCAAAATATGCGAACTTGGATATATAGAATTTTAAAACAAAAAATGAATAAATAATATGACTACAATTTTTGAGAAAATAGTACCCGTTGCTTTAGAAGATGAAATGAAATCTTCTTACATAGATTATGCAATGTCTGTAATAGTGTCAAGAGCTTTGCCAGACGTTAGAGATGGACTAAAGCCGGTTCACAGACGTGTACTTTACGGAATGCATGAACTAAGTTTAGCTCATAATAGACCTTATAAAAAATCAGCTAGAATTGTGGGGGAAGTACTTGGTAAGTACCACCCTCATGGTGATACAGCTGTTTATGATAGTATGGTTAGAATGGTTCAGGACTTTTCTTTACGTTATCCGCTTGTTGATGGACAAGGAAACTTTGGTTCTGTTGATGGTGATTCACCAGCAGCTATGCGTTATACAGAAGCTCGCTTAGAAAAAATATCTGATGAGATATTAAGAGATCTTGATAAAAACACTGTTGATTTTGAATCTAACTTTGATGACTCTCTTCAAGAACCTACCGTAATGCCTTCTTACCTTCCTACACTATTGGTGAATGGAGCTAGTGGTATTGCTGTTGGTATGGCTACGAATATTCCTCCTCATAACCTGAGTGAAGTTGTTGATGGATTGTTAGCACTAGTTGATAATCCTGCAATTGAAATTGAAGAATTGATGGAACATGTTCTAGCACCCGATTTCCCAACCGGAGGAATAATATTTGGTTACGAAGGTGTTAAGTCAGCTTTCTTAACAGGAAGAGGAAGAGTTGTTGTTAGAGCAAGAGTAAATATAGAAACTCATAAGAATGATAGAGAAAGTATAATAATAACAGAACTTCCTTACCAAGTAAATAAAGCAAACTTGATTGAAAAAATAGCAAACTTGGTTAGAGAAGGAAAAATAACAGAAATATCAAACATTAGAGATGAATCTGACAGAGATGGAATGAGAGTTGTTATAGAAACCAAAAGGGCAGCTCAACCTGAAGTAATAATAAATCAGTTGTTTAAGCATTCTCAAATGCAAGTTACTTTTGGAGTTATAATGTTGGCTTTAGTTAATGGTCAACCTAAAGTTCTAACGCTAAAAGAAACAATGGAACACTTCTTAAAACATAGAATGGAAATTCTTATTAGAAGAACTAAGTACGATCTTGAAGCAGCGGAAAGAAGAGCTCACATTTTAGAAGGTTACATAATTGCATTAGATAATATTGATGAAGTAATTGCAATAATTAAGAAATCTAAAGATGTTGAGACAGCTAGAAATAACTTGATGAAAAAATTCAAGTTGAGCGAAATACAAGCAAAAGCAATACTCGATATGCGTTTGCAAAGATTGACTGGATTAGAAAGAGAAAAAATTGAAGCCGAGTATAAAGAAATATTACAACTTATTGAAAAATTGACTGGAATATTAAATAACGAAAAAACCAGATTCTTAATAATCAAAAAAGAACTAGTTGAAGTTAAAGAAAAATATGGTGACGAAAGAAGAACTGAAATAATTAAAGATTATACTGAATTTTCTTTAGAAGATACAATAGCACAAGAAGAAGTTGTTGTAACCATTTCTCACTCAGGATTTATTAAACGTTTTCCTGTAAGTGGATATAGAAAACAAGCTAGAGGTGGAAGAGGTGTTACTGGGGCTGGAACTAAAGATGAGGACTTTATTGAACATATGTTTGTTTCATCCACTCATCATTATATAATGTTCTTTACTGATAAAGGAAAATGTTACTGGAAGAAAGTATATGAAATTCCTGAAGGTGGAAGAGCTGCTAGAGGAAGATCTCTTCAGAACTTGGTTGAAAAAGAAAAAGATGAGTTAATAACAGCTTTTGTAACTGTAAAAGAATTTGTCGATACAAAAAACATAATTATGGTTACTCAAAACGGAACAATAAAAAAATCTATCTTATCAGATTATTCTAATGTTCGTAAAGGTGGCATCAAAGCTATCAACATTACTGATGGCGATAGACTAATTGAAGTTAAACTTACGGATGGAAATAACGATATTGTAATAGCAACTAAGCAAGGTATGGCAATTCGATTTAAAGAAAGTGATGCTAGACCAATGGGTAGAACTGCAACTGGAGTACGAGGAATACGTCTTGGAAAAGATGATATTGTAATTGGAGTTATAGTTGTACGAACTGCAGGTTCTTCATTGTTAGTTGTAACAGATAAAGGTTATGGAAAACGAAGTAACATTGATGATTATAGAATTACTAAGCGTGGTGGTAAAGGTGTAATTACTGTAAGGACAGGTGAAAAAACCGGTAACTTAATTTCCATTAAAGAAATAAATGATAAAGATGAATTAGTAATTATTACTAATGGCGGAATGGTAATTAGACAAGGTGTTAAAAAGATAAGAGTAATGGGAAGAGCTACTCAAGGTGTTAAACTTATTAATCTTAAAGATGGTGATATTATTGCAGATGTTGCAAGAGTTGTATCTGAAGATAATGGAACTGATAAAGATGAAACTGAAAATGAAAATGAACAATCTTTACTATAGGAAATATTAATCAAAACTATATAAGGAAAATTAAAAATGTCATCTGACAAAAATTTAAGCATTGAATCAAAATGCGTTCACTCTGGAGTTGGCGAATATGAATTTGGTTCAGTTGTACCTCCAATTTATCAAACATCAACCTTTAAGTTTGAGTCATCTGAACATGGAGCATCATTATTTAAAGGTGAAGAAAAAGGTTACATTTACACAAGAATGTTAAACCCAACTGTTGAAGCTATGGAAAATGCTGTTGCTGCTTTAGAAGGTGGACATAAAGCTTTGGGTTGTGCAAGTGGAATGGCAGCTATTCATACTGTATTTGCTTCATTACTTAAAGCTGGAGACCATATAATTTGTTCTAAATCTGTTTATGGTCCAACTGCAACATTGGTTGCAACTGTTTTAACAAAATTTGATATTGAATCTACTTTTGTAAATACTTCAGATTTAGAAAAAGTTAAAGCGGCACTCAAACCAAATACAAAAATCATTTACATTGAAACACCTGGAAACCCAACATTAGAAACTACTGATTTGCAATTAGTTTCTGATCTAGCTCATGAAAATAATGCTGCTGTCGTTGTTGATAATACTTTTATGAGTCCAATTTTACAAAGACCATTTGAATTTGGTGTTGATATTGTTGTTCATAGTATGACTAAATTTTTAAATGGACATGCTGATGTTGTTGCAGGTATTGTGGTTGTAAAGGATGAAGAAACCTATCTTGATATTAGAAAAACACTTAATCAAACTGGCGGTGTTATTGATCCTTTCAATTCTTTCTTAGTTCATCGTGGATTAAAAACTTTAGCAATTAGGATGGAACGTTGTTCAGAAAATGCAATGGCTGTGGCAGAATTTTTAGAGGCTCATCCTAAAGTTGAATGGGTAAGATATCCCGGATTAAAATCATTTCCACAATATGATGTAGCAGCAAAACAACATTCTGCTCCAGGTGGAATGATTTCTTTTGAATTAAAAGGTGGATTAGAATCTGGAAGAGTTCTTATGAATTCTGTAGAAATTTGCCAGCTGGCAGTTAGTCTTGGTGGAGTTGAAACTCTAATTCAACATCCAGCGAGTATGACTCATTTATCAATGGGTAAAGAAGCAAGAGAATCTGCTGGAATAACAGATGGACTAGTTCGTTTATCTATTGGAATCGAGAATGTAAAAGATATACTGATTGATTTAGAAAAGTCTTTAGATAAGTCTTAAATATATTTCTAAAGTATTTTTTATTGGAACCCCATTCTATTTTAGATGGGGTTTTTATTTTAGAAGTTTATAAAGTATTTCTAAAAGAATTTAGAAAATCCAAAACGTACAACCGTATTTCTAAATTTATTATACGCAACATTAACATTTACAACACCAAAGATTCCGGAAATACCGCCGTAAACTTCCCAGTAATAATCATTGGAATTTATACTTTTTAGATAATCACTTTTGTTCCATATTCCTAGACCGCTAACGCCGGTTGTCAATTCTAAATTCCAAGCAACAGGAAAATAAATACCAAGCATATCAAAAAAAATTTTACGCCAGTTATGTTCTAAATGGATAGCTATACTTTTATCTCCAACAAGTTGATATGGCTCTAATCCTTTGAAAGTACCAAAAGGAGAATATACGCTTAAGGAAGATTGTGGAGTGTATAAATGTTGAGGTCCGTACGAACCAAATACAGAACCGGCTTCTATAAAAACACCAAGGTAAGGTGAGAAAAACAGTTCATCGTAAACAGTTTTAATGTAAAACTGGTAAGCGGCATTTACTCTTGTATAATTAAATTTACTTCCCAACAATTTGGAAGATAATTCAACTTGAGATATAAATCCATCAGTCGTCATAAAGTTTAACTCAAAAGGAGACTTACCGCTTTTAAAATTTAAAACTACACGGTTGTCCATTCCATCAATGATTTTGGGATTGCTTCTAACATTTCTTTTGGAGTTAAAAATACTATAATATTTTATTGCATAAACTGACTTTTGAGACTCAAACATAAAACCAATTTTTGCTGAAGTATTTTTACCAAAAGATTTTTCAACTTTAAGAGTTCCACCTTTGGAATGATAATAGTTAAGCTGGTCTTCAAACCCGAGTGTTACCGCAGCACTATTCCACAAATCTGCATAATGACTAAAAACATACATCGGCTTAGTACCGTAGTTTCCGCTAAGTTCAACTCCATCAATAAATGATTTTTTGATTGGTGAGTAAAAAGAAAGGTTTGCTTTGACATCTTTTCTTGCCAAGGTGTAACCAATTTTTGTTGAAACATTTAGTGAGTTAGAAATCAAATCGGAATATTTTAATCCCAGCATTATTCCATCAACTCGGTTATTTTGAAAATTGATATACTTAAAAAGCTTACCAAAATTGAAATTTTTATTCCCTATATTCTGCTCTTTACCTTTTTCTTCAGAAGCTGCTTTTTTAATATATCCGCCACCTATTCCACCTAGTTTAAGAGATGAAACAATATCCTTTGTGCTATCAATATTATTATATGCCTTTGTTTCATCTAATGACAATGGGTACAATCGAATAGAATCTATTTCTGATTGGGTTATCAAAGTTGGTGTAAAGCTAAAGATTGAATCAGTTGCACGAATCAAATTATTTATCGAATCTTTTTTACTTTCATCTTCCGCAAAATTATTTTTAGCATTTCTATAAGTCGTAATTAAACTATCTTTCCTAATTAAAGTATTTATGTTTTGTAAAAGTGAATCGTTTTTATTCAAGTTAATAGAGTGGTTATTGAAAACTTTTACGAAAGAAGTAATTGCACTATCAAGACTAATCAGATGATAATAGTTCATATCATATTTAACATCAATATTATAATATTTTGGGACCCAATAATTTTTATGGTTAGTAAGGTTTTGAATTATTGACATTTTAAATTCTGTGAATGGCATTAAGTTTCTGTTTTCAAGAGAAAGATCTAAACCAGTAAGTGCGTACGATGAATCCTCAATTAGTATTTCCCCTTTAAAAGTAGGACGAACTTTAGAGAATGGAATAACCTCAATTTGATATAAAATGTGATTACCGATTTGTTGTAATCCGATAAGTTTGTAGTCATAATAATCAAAAGCAAATTTTGAAAGTGGCAGATGAAAAACAAACTTGCCAAGTTTTAATGAGTCATCAGTAAAGTCTATTATTTTCTTCTCAAGAAAATTTAAATCAGTTTTTTGAAAAAATGTATTAGAAATATTTTCAGTATGATGTAGTTGAGTTTTTATTTCTTTTACATTATCTAATAAATTATTAAACCCCTCACCAATATCTTCTTCAATAAAAACAATGTCTTCACCCGATCTTAAAATGTTTTTAGAGTAAAAATCATAGTAATAATTTAATAAACCTTTTTTATTATTTTCTTTATTGGCAATTGCATTTCTAATAATAGCGTAAGCTGGGTTTTCTTCTGAGTTAATAATTACTTCAGGTAGTTCTATTGCGATAGGTTTTAACTTAATTAAAATATCTTTTTTATTTGGAATAATAACTTTAATCTTTTCTGTTTCAAAGCCAACACAACTAATAATTAAATTGTGAGAACCCCTTTTAAGTGTAAGTCTAAACTGACCATGTTCATTAGAACTTGTTCCAAAATAAGTTCCTTCAATCCCAATATTTACAAAGGGAATTGATGAACCAGTTTTTTGATTGCTAATTTTTCCAGTAAGACTCGTTGTTTGTGAAAAGGAAATGGACGTTAAAACAAAAAAGAGTATTGAGAATAGTTTCATTTCTAAACCACTTTTTTTATACGGAAGTGTATAATATAAAGACGAAATAAAAAAGCAAAATGTTACAAAATAATGGAATTACTCTCGAACCAAATAGTAACTAGCTATTTGTTCAAATTCTTTAATTTGTTCTTCAATCCATTTTTCATCTTGTTTTAATTCCTTAGCAATAATTTGTGCAACTTTTGGAGCTATATCTATACTTGCTTTTGCATCCAACAACAACATTCTTGTTCTTCTGGAAATAAAATCCTCAACTGTTCTTGCCATTTCGTTTCTAACTGCCCAAATAATTTCTCCAACTACAGTAGTAAAACTAGGATGTAATATTTCTGTATATGATTTATCTTCCATTAGTAATTCTTGGATAGCAATTGCATCAGAACCATAAATTTCTAGATCGCCAAACTCATCTGCGTGATTGTGATAACCGTGGATACTTAAAGTTTTAGTAACTGTTTCTTTTAGTTCAAGATCAGCAAGAAGCATAGCTTGATCAATTGTATCTTCTGCCATTTTTCTATAAGTTGTCCACTTTCCACCAGCTATTGTAACTAAACCAGATCGCGATACATTCAGTGTATGTTCACGTGAAATTGCAGCAGTATTTTCATCTTCTCCACTTTTAACTAAAGGACGTAATCCTGCAAAAACACTAAGTATATCATTCCGTTTAGGATCTTTCGTAAGATAGCGGGCAGTGTGTACAAGAAGGAATTCAATTTCCTCTTCAAGCGGAATTGGTTCTAATAAAAATTCATCTACTTCTGTATCTGTTGTTCCAACCAAAACTTTATTGTGCCAAGGGATTGCAAAAATAACTCTTCCATCATCTGTGTGCGGAACCATAATTGCACTATTACCAGGTAGAAATGATTTATCCAAAACAATATGAATTCCTTGTCCGCTTACAATTATATTGTTCGCATTTGAATCATCCATTTTTCTGACTGAATCTGTAAAAACTCCAGTAGCATTTATTACAACTTTGGAAGTTAAATTAAATTCCTTATTAGATTCAACGTCAATAGCATTTACACCGCAAATCATTTCATCATCTTTTATAAGCGAGGTAACTTTCATGTAATTTAATAATGTAGCTCCTTGCTCATAAGCGGTTTCGGCCATGTTAATACTTAAACGAGCATCATCAAACTGACCGTCATAATAAACAACTCCACCCCGAAGTCCTTTTGTTTCAAGGGTTGGTAAATGATTTAATGTTTCTTCTTTAGAAAGATTTTTTGAGGACCCAAATCCTTCTTTCCCAGCAAGGGCATCATAAAGTTTCATTCCAATCCCATAAAAAGGTCCTTCCCACCAATCATAATTTGGTACAACAAAAGGAAGATCATGAACTAAGTGAGGAGCATTTCTTTTAAGGATTCCTCTTTCCTTTAATGCTTCAAGAACTAAAGAAATATTTCCTTGTTGAAGGTAACGAACTCCGCCATGAACTAGTTTGGTACTTCTACTTGATGTACCTTTTGAAAAATCCGATTGCTCAAGCAATAAAGTTTTGTAACCACGTGAAGAAGATTCTATTGCAACACCAAGTCCGGTTGCACCACCACCAATTATTATAAAATCCCAATTAGCTGTTGATTCAATATTTGCAAGCATGTCACTTCTGTTCATTTAATTGCCTTTAATTTTTTTAAAGAATTTAATAAGTTTTTCTTTGGTTTTAATTTGCCACAATTCGAAATTGCTTACATCTTTAATTAGAAATTCTGAAAGTAGTTCAGAAAATTCCGGTGCTCTTAAATATCCAAATGATTTGTGCGGATTTTTTTCTTCATTTATTTCATAATTATTAAGCACATTTACATCCACTACTTGAACACCATTGGTATTTTCTTTGTAGTCGTCGGTTAAATTATAATTTATGGCAACGTTGTCTTCCAAATCATAAAAATTAGTCCATTTGTTTTGCACATTTTGAGGCGTGGAAAGTTTATGTAAATCAGGATTGGTTTCTTTTATTTCATCTGCAATTTTACTTATAACTATGGGTAAACCAAGAGGAGAGCCCATGGTTACTAATGTATCAATTTTTATGTTTGGGACTTCTATACTACAAACGTCGTAAGCAATTATTGAACCCATTGAGTGAGCAATTAATAAAATTTCCTCACCATCATATTTTTTTATAACCTCAGATAATCTATTTCTTATTTTCTCTTTTGCCGTTTTAACTTCAGTGCTATTATTGTTAATTATTTTAGAATAATAAATCTCTAATTCTTTAAAATAATTTTTAAAAATCAAATCGGAGACAAAAGTAAAGTTTGATGTTAAATCTTCATTAAGAAATATTTTATCTAGTTGGTCTTCTAAAAATCCAAGGAATTTTTTTCTTGTAGAGTTATCTCGAGGAGTAGATTGTAATGGTGCTTTAACGTACTTTTCATCAAGATAATAAGGGTTTTCTATATCTGTTATTTGTTCATCGAGAGGTTCATCATTTAAAATATCTGCCCAATAAACCAATTCAAATTTAGGAACATATTGAAATTTACCAATTTTATTAAGCCCCTCGCACATTGATTCAAGCCACCATTTCTCAATAGTTTCTTTGGGTGGTTTATTACCTAATCCGTGAATACCAATTATTACTTTATTCAAAAAACACCAATTATTTATTTAATGTAAATTTACAAATGTATTTAATAAAGTATTAGAAAGAAGTGAGTCAGTTAAATTACATTATTCCAATTTTGTTTTCAGCCATTGTGCTCTATCTGTAGTAATTCCGTGAATTCCCCAATCAATTAAAATTTTGGCTTGTTGAGGATTATTAACCGTCCATGAATAAAGAAGCAGATCAGCAGATTTAACTTTGTGTGCAAACTCCTTTGTCAACAGTTTTCCAGCCCAAACATTTAACCCATCCAGATTAACATCTTTGGCTTTGGAAATTAATTTTTCAACAGAAGGGCTGATTAGTTTTGTGTACCAAGTGTAATCAAGATCAACAAGATAAAGAACATTATTCTGTGGAAATAATTTTTTGGTTTCAACAACAGTAGAATAGCTAAAGGAAATAAACTCAATTTGTTCTACTTGTAAATCAGAGCTTTGAATATCCTTTTTTAGAAAAGGTAATATATCGTTGCTAGATTTTATTTCAATGATTATTTTTTTACCAGATGGAATGGTTTCTAAAACTTCTTTTAGCGTTGGAATCTTTTCATTTTTATATTTTATGTTTTTCCATAAACCAACATCCAATTGTTTTAACTCTGCTAAGGTTTGATGTTTTACTTTTTTGTTTTTTGATCCAACTCTTTTTGTGTTGGAATCGTGAATAACAACAACTTGATTATCTTTGGAAAGATGAATATCAATCTCAACAGCTTCAGCTCCTCTTTCCCAAGCAAGGTTAATAGAAGCGAGTGTGTTTTCTGGAGCATCAAAAGATTCACCACGGTGAGCAATGATTAGAGTTTTATTAACCATAGAGAGCTAAAATAATATTATAGAAATAACTTAAATGAAATTAAAGTTAAATTCAATATAATATTATTCTAAATCTGTGGGTAGAGAAAATTTAATTAATCCACGATTCGCAGCAAAAAGAATTTCATTTCCGTGTTTAGATATTGCTGATTGCCAATATTCCCAAATTCGGTATTCTGTTGCATCTATTTTATAGCTATTTCCAGTTTCTAAAAAATACAAAATATGTAGCTCAGTAAAATAGATAGCATTTGCTCCAGCTAAAACTTGATAGTTCCCAACTAAAGGAATATCATCATAGGTTTTAAAAATTTGTTTCTTTTCTAGATCATAAAAATACAATTTGATATTACTATATGTAATTGGGTATGAATATTCAGTATCGTATTCGTAATAAGCAATTTTATTTTCGTTGGGAATTGGTGAAGCAAATATTTTATGAGAACTTTTTATTAGTAAAGAATCTTTACCATTTTCAATATCTATTAATTGGATTTCACGATTATCTGGATTAGTGAGTAAACAGTATTTGCTGTCATTTGTAAAAATATTAGAATTAGAATAGAACACTGTTGATAACTGTTTCTCAATTTTTGTTTCAAGGTCTAAAATATTTAATCTATGTTTATAATCATAAGCAATGTATTTTCCATCTGGGCTTGCAGAAGGATAATGTCGGCAATCTTCAGAATCTAAATTGCAAGTTATACATTCAATATTATTACCATCTTTATCCATTGAATATATTTTATGCGGATATCCACCCCAGGCAAAAAATATTTTTTCTTCATCATGACTATAACACATTTCATGGACTACATATGTAGTATCAATTTGTGAAAAATTAATAATAGGTTGGGAATATACGAAACTTGAACAGACAGCTATTTTATTGCTATCTAGCATTATATTCGCAGTAATATTGTGCTTGCCAATATCAGTAAAAATATTACTTATTGTATCTGCTTCAATCCACTCAGTATCAAAAACTCCATCTGAGTCAAAATCCCATTTTATCTTTCTATCTAAAATTAAATTTGAATCACTTTCACTTTTTGCAATTACCTTAAAATTAAAATTAGTTTTCTCGCCACCTATGTCAATTGAATTTTCAATTTTAATAAGTGAACTAAAAATATTATCAACAGTCTCGGGAATATTTTCTATTACTTGAGTGGGATTATCTTTGCAAAATGTTAAGAGAATGGAAATAAGAACTAATAAAATTGGTTTTACATTTTTCATTTTGAACTCCAGTAAATTTTCTTGAATTGCTCAAATATAGAACTATTTAAATTAAAATCAAGTCCAATTATAATAGGATGAAATTAAAAATGAATTAAATAAATCACCTAATGTGTGTCATCTTTTGTAATTCTATTATCATGGATTGGAATAATTTTTCTGTTATTGTTCGTTTTTAACATGAAGAAGATTATTTCAATTCCAACTTTCTATTTTGGAAATATTTTCATCTGAACCAAACAATACAAGGACATCATTTGATTTTATAATATAATTTGGATTGGAAACTATTATTTTATCCTCGGATTCTTTATCAGCAAAAGCAGATTTACCTTGCTTAATCATTAATACATCAAGTCCGTATTTATTACGTATGCGTAGATCAACAAGAGTTTTACCAATAAACTCGGGAATAATATTATGTTCAATTATTGAATATCCGTCAGCAACTCTAGAAACATGTGTTTTTTCTATTGATTTAATTTCATTTGCAAGACCATCTGCTAAATTATGTTTTAAACTTTCTCTGTTGTAAGCTGTAATTACATCTTGCCTTCGGATTGTTCCAATAGCTTTTAATGGATTTTTTTTGGTTACAACTGGAAACTGATCAACGTTATTATTACCAAATAATTTTAGAACATGGTCTAAATCATGCTTTTTAAATACTGTTACAACAAATGGTTTGGCAATATCGCTCGCAATAAAGGTATCTCTAATATGTTGATATTCCGTAATAATTGGGAGCAATTCATTCTCAGTAATAGTGCCAACCAAATTTCCATTTTTATCAGTTGTATAAAATGTTGCATGAGGGCTATGAACTAACTGACTGATCAGTTGTGATATTGAAGAGCTTTCAGGAATTAGTAAAATATCACTTCTCATAACATCAAGAACAAATATTCTACGAAGTATATTTGTATCTCTTCCACTTGCTATTTTATATCCTTCTCGTTCAAGGTGTTTCATATGTATTGAACCTTTTAGAAATACTTGAACAATAGTAGTACTCATAACCACGGCGAGCATTAAAGGTAAAATAAATGTGTAATCTTGTGTCATTTCAAAAATTATTAATATTGCGGATATTGGAATTGAATTTACACCTGCAAGTACTGCTCCCATTCCAACTAAAACATAAGCAGTGGTATCAAGTGGAAATCCGAAAAAAGTATGAATACCAAAAGCAAATAGAAATCCAATTCCTGCTCCAATAAAAAGTGATGGAGCAAATAAACCACCAAATCCACCGGAGTATAGAATTATAGGAACGAGAATAAATTTTAGAAGTAATAATATTAGAACAATACTCCAAAGCTCTGTTCCTGCAAGAATATTATTAATTGTTTCATAACCAATTCCAAAAATCCCATTAAAATAATATCCGCTTACTCCCATGATTAAACCGACTATTACCATAACAATTAACTTTGGAACTTTCTTGGATATTTTTGTGGTAAAAATTTTATCAATAAAATCAGAATACCTAATGAAAAAGACAGAAAACAATCCGGCGACAATTCCAAGAATAGCATAAAGATAAAATTCATCATAATTACCAATTGTAACATTGTCAAAAATAAAAATTGCCGAGTTCCCTAGTAAAACCCTTGAGATGGCACTTGCTGTTACTGACGCCAAAACTAAAGCCGAAAAAGTTGGGGTTTGAAAATCATTTAATAGAATTATTTCTAACGCAAAAAATATTCCACCAAGAGGAGAATTAAAAACTGCTGCAATTGCTGCACCTGCTCCAGCCGCTGTAAACACTCGTCGTCTTGCATCTGAAAGACCAAGAATATGACCGAACTTACTTGAAATTCCACCACCAATTTGTGCAACAGGTCCTTCAGGACCAAGTGTATTACCCGTTCCAATACAAATTGCCGGAGCTAAAAAATGAAACAAAGTTGTTCTGAATGGAATATAACCGCCACGTAAGGCTACTGCTTTTATTACTTCTGAAACTCCTTTCTTTTTTGCAGTTTTAGGAAAAATAGAAGTCATAAGACCAATTATTAACATTCCTATTGCTGGAATAAATATATAAAGATAGTGTGAAGTTTTAGCAAAGAAAATGTCGTTAAAAAAAAGAATTGCATCGTGAAATAAAACTGTAATAAGTCCGGCAATTGCTCCAGTCAAAATTGCAAAAATACTAAAGAGTGCATATTCCGGGATGGGAATTATTTTAATCCCTTTTTGAAAAATATTTCTAAAGCGAGAGGTTTTAGAAATTAAGTGAGATATATTTTTAATTAATGTTTGATTCACTATAGTCTTAAAGTTTTATATTAAATTTTTTATTATATTAATTTTTTTTATTTCTCCGGCAATTACAATTATGTCATCTTTTTTAATAATATAATCCGGACTTGGAATAGCTTTAATATTACTTCTACGTTTTTCTTTGGTTTTTATCGATAATACATCAACGCTATATTTTGCACGTATATTTATTTCTCTAATAGAATTTCCAATAAAAGAATTTGGGGGAACAATTTCAGAAATTGAATAGCCTTCTAAAAATTGCACATTAGATTCATTACCTTTCATACTTATTTTACTAGCTAAGTTAGATGTTATTTCTCTTCGCTCAATTGCTTTATCATATGCATCTTGAATGTCTCTTCGCCAGATCATACCAATTAAATGGAAATTTTCTTTTGAGTCAACAACAGGTAATCCTTCAAAATCATATTTTTTCATTTTATCTAATACTGTACTGCAATTATCTTCCGATGTTACAGTATCAAATCCGGATGTGAGCAAATCATTAGCAATTAATAAGTTTTGTAATTCATCTTTTTTAAATAAGTAATCTTTTATTGTGCTAACAAGAATAACTCCTTTCAATTTATTTTTCTTGTCAACTACGGGAAATTTTCTTCCTTTTCCTTGAACAATTTTATTTACAACTTCACTAAAATTATCTGAGATATTAATTTTATCATAATCAGTTACGTAAACTTCTTTAACAAAAATTGATTCCATTATATTGGAAGCAGTGCCTTCCTTGATAAAAATATTTCGTAAAACTAATTTTAATGTATAAATAGATTCACGAGTAAGTTTGGACGATAAAATTGTACTTATAACTACTGTGACCATTAAAGGTAAAATAATATTGTAATCATTAGTAAGTTCAAACACTATAATTATTGCTGTTACCGGAGCTCTTGTAGTTCCAGCAACAAGTCCTCCCATTGCAACTAAAGCATAAGCTCCAGGACCAGCTGTTATTTCAGGAAAAAGTTGATGTACAAAATGACCGAAGAAACCGCCAAGCATAGCACCCATAAATAAAGATGGAGCAAAAATACCACCCGAGCCACCGCTACCAAGTGTTATGGAAGTTGCAATAATTTTAATAAAGATTAAACCTAATGCTATATACCAAACCATATTTCCATGCAATGCAACATTAATAGAATCATACCCAACACCCATTACTTGTGGAAATACTAGAGCAATTAATCCAATTGCTAATCCACCAATTACTGGCCTTAGGTATTCGGGAATATTGACTCTTTCATCAAAGTACTCTTCCATATAATAAAGTACTTTGATAAATAAGTAAGAAACCAATCCTGAAATAGCACCAAGTAAAAAATAAAATCCAATTTCGTAAGGTGAAACGTATTCGTAAGCCGGAACAGTAAAAGCAGCTAGGTTTCCTTCGTATGAATGTGAAATAACAGTTGCCATAACAGCCGAAATAACAATAGGGGAAAATTGTGCAACTGCAAAATCCATCAAAATTATTTCTACAGCAAATAAAGCTCCAGCAATTGGTGCGTTAAATGCAGCAGCAATACCGGCTGCGGCTCCACAACCAACAAGAGTTTTTAATCTGGAACTTGGAAGTTTAAAAAATTGTCCAACCGAAGAACCTAGTGCAGAACCAATCTGAATAATTGGTCCTTCACGACCAACAGAACCTCCTGTTCCAATTGTTATTGCAGATGCAATAGCTTTTACAACTGCAACACGTGGTCTTATTGCACCACCCTTTAAAAGAATTGCTTGCATAACTTCCGGAACTCCATGTCCTTTTGCTTCGGGAGCAAAGAAGTAGATTAATGGTCCAACAATAAGTCCTCCAATTGCAGGAATTAAAATGATCCAATACCAGCTGGTACTTATAACATTTTCTAAATAACTACCTGTTCCTTGAAAAGACAACAAAGAAATTGTTTCAATTAATGCTCTAATTCCGATAGCAGCATAACCTGCAAATAGCCCAATGATAATGGCTATTATAATCATAAAAGTATGTTCGGTTAACTTTGCTTTTTCAAGTAATGATGAAGCCTGTTTTGATAGATTTGCAAAAAATTGTTTCAATTTTATTTCTTTGTAGTAAGTGGAAGGTTTAATAATTTGTTAATCAAATTTATTATTTCGTTTTTTGAGCTATATTGATTACGATTTAGTTTTCTAATTTTATAAACTTGTCATGGTGAATCTTCTGTCTTTTAGAAGTTGTGGTAATCTGTTAAGTGAATGAAATAATTCAACAGATTGCCACACTCAACAAAATACGTATCTGAAATTCGTCATATTGAAGAAGTGTTTTTTACGACTGAAATATCTCGATGACTAAAAATATGGAGATTCTTCATTTCGACAAAAAACATTTTCATTCAGAATGACAAATATTAACTATGTAAACATAGGATGATAATCCTTAATCCAATTTGTTTTGAGTATAACTAACTTTATTTTCTAAACTTCAAAAGTAAATATATGATTTTCCCTATTATAAATGATGCTGTAATTTTTGCAATTTTAATGCTCATACTTACCTTTATATTCCAAACCTCCAAAAGCAAAAGTAATTTTTGGAAGAAATTCTATAAGTTCGTTCCCGCCTTATTACTTTGTTACTTTCTTCCAGGTATTGTAAACTCTGTTGGAATAATCAATGTTGAGGAATCGAAGCTCTACTATATGGCTTCAAGATTTCTATTACCAACAAGTTTGGTTATGCTAACTATTGGTATAGACTTTTCCGCAATATTAAAATTAGGTCCAAAAGCAATTATCATGACTTTAACCGGAACCGCCGGAGTAATAATTGGTGGACCAGTTGCAATTTTTATTGTATCAACATTTTTCCCAGACATGATTACAGCAACTGGACCGGAAGCAACTTGGCGTGGACTTTCAACAATTGCCGGAAGTTGGATTGGCGGCGGAGCTAATCAAACAGCAATGAAAGAAGTTTTTGATGTGACTGATAAAGTTTTTTCGGCAATTATTGCAATTGATGTTTTGACTTATAGTGTTTGGCTAGCTATTCTTTTATACGGAGCTGGAATTAATGATAAAATTAATAAATTCTTAAAAGCTGATACATCATCTCTTGATTTGGTTATGAAGGAAATGGAAAATGAAACCTTAGAGGAAGAAAAACCATCTAGTCTAAATGAGTTATTAAAAGTTTTAGCTGTTGGTTTTGGAGTTACAGGTATTGCCCATTTTTTAGCGGACATTATTGCTCCATTTTTTCAAACTAACTTTCCGGAATTAGCAAAATTTAGTTTAACTTCTAACTTTTTTTGGATGATCATTTTGGCAACTTCAATAGGCTTGTTATTGAGTTTTACAAAGGTTCGTAAATTAAACCAATATGGTACATCCAAAATAGGAACACTTTTTCTTTATATTCTTATCGCAACTATTGGAATGAAAATGGACATCTTCGGTTTCTTTCAAAATTTTGATTTGATATTAATAACTTCTATTTGGATTACCTTTCATGCAGTTTTACTAATAGTTGTTGGGAAAATTATAAAAGCTCCATTTTTCTTTATAGCTGTTGGAAGTCAAGCAAATATTGGAGGTGCAGCTTCAGCACCAATTATTGCTGCTGCAATTCATCCATCATTAGCAACGGTTGGAGTGTTGTTGGCAGTTTTGGGTTATGCTCTTGGTACTTATGGAGCTTGGCTTTGTGCAATTTTAATGTCAATGGTTGTGTGATGCTTTTTTCTTAATCTTAATCGTACTCTTAATCATAATTAAAGACAAAAGCGAGTAAGGTAAAGATTAAAAGTATGATTAAGAATTTTATGTTTTCTAAAATCGTCAACGTATGTTTAAGTATTGTCATTCTCAGCTTGACTGGGAATCCAGAAATAACAAAGATATAGATTCCCGATAAGGACATTCGGGAATGACAAAGCTGGATACATTTCGAGCTCAATGTTTTTATTCGTGTAGCAATCTATAAAAGTTGAAAGGATTAAAAATTTATGAAGAAAAGTTTCATTCCGGCTATACTTTTTTGTCTATCATCAATCATATTAGGTCAATCCGTTGATCTATATGGTGACCTAAAACCAGGCAATATAATTTTTGGAAAAGGTGAAGAGATAAAAAACATACTTTTGGATAACAAAGAAATTTCTTTCGATAAAGATGGAAATTTTGTTTTTGGTTTTGATCGAGATGCAAAAGGGAAACATTTTTTAGTAGTTCAGTTGAGTGATAGAACAGTAATCAAAAAAATCATTCTACCAGAAAGAGAATATAAAATTCAAAAAATTAATAGAATGAAAAAGAAATATATTACTGCTCCTAAGGAAGAAACTGATAGAATAAAAAGTGAGAGAGAAATTTCAAAACAAGCGAGAGCAAAAATTGGTGAAGTAACAGAAGCTCTTTATAGCTCGGGTTTTATAAGACCAATTAAGGGTGGTAGAATATCAAGTGTGTTTGGAAGTCAAAGAATTTTAAATGGAATACCAAAAAATGCACATAATGGAATTGATATTGCTGTACCAAGAGGAACTCCAGTACATGCAATTGCAGATGGAATTGTGAGACTTTCTGCTGATAATTTTTATTATGCTGGTAATTATATTTTACTGGATCATGGTCAAGGATTGAGCTCTATTTATTTACATCTTAAAAAAAGTTTAGTAGTCGAAGGACAAAAAATTACAAAGGGTGAAATTATTGGAGAAGTTGGGACAACGGGAAGATCAACTGGTCCGCATTTACATTGGGGCGTTCAATGGTTTGATCAAAGAATAGATCCATTCTCATTATTAAAAGTTAAGGAGATATTTAATTGAAGTTATTAATTTTCTACACTGATAAATTTTCTTATAAAACAAGTCAGAAAGGTTTAGAAACAGCTGATGATCTTGACATAGATGATTCAATAGAAAATTCCATAGTAGGATTTATTCAAGTGGAAGAAAAAGACGAAGAAAATGGAAATTACGTTGAAACGAAATTGGTCAAAAATTTAAAGTGGGCTGCAAGGAAAAACGAAACAAATAAAATTGTTCTACATTCCTTTAACCATTTATCAAACAGCAGTGGAACACCTGAGTTTACTTTGGAGCTTTTTAATCGTGTTGAAGACAGATTAAAAAAATCGGAATATGAAACTTCGCAAACACCTTTTGGGTATTTTTTAGATATAGATATGCAGGCACCAGGAAAACCGCTGGCAAGAATATTTAAGGAGTTTTAACAATTTTTGTAAAATTTGGAAATGATTTTTGTTAGAACGATTGCTTCCCAAAGGTCCAATACTAAAAGTGAATTATTTTTCAGAAGAATTAGACTAGGAAATTGTCATATCGAAATGAGCGTTTTTTGCGATTGAGATATCGTCTTACCTATTAGAGTTTAAGATCTCTCCACAAAAGACGTGTTCGAGATGACAACTTATGAATCTGAAAATTAAATCGGGTTTAATAAAAAAAATATGATCTACGGTTTAAAAATGATATTAAGGAAATATAGTTTGGGATAAATATTTAAAAGGGGAAAAGGGCAATCACTTCGCCAGCCAAGAAAAGCAATCACCCTTTATAAATTTTTAATGAACTTTTAGATTTATCTTATTTTATTAAGCTCATTTTTTTAATGTCTGTGTATTTGTTATCAACATTTAATTGATAAATATAAACGCCACTTGGAAGGTTACTTGCATTGATATTCATTTCATGAACACCTGCTAAAAGATCACCTTCAAAAACATTTAATACTTCTTCACCAATTAAGTTATATACTTTTACGCTTGCATTTCCTTCAGCTTTCATTTCTACTTTTACGTTAGTTGTTGGGTTAAAAGGATTTGGATAATTTTGACTTAAACCGTAACTACTTGGAACTGAATCATCAGCTAATTGATCATTTTCAATTTCATCAGTGCTTGAGTGATTTGAAGCATTAGTGATGTTAGCAAAATCTTCGCCAGTAACTATTGTACTTATTGTTCCATCAAAATCCCATGCTGTATTTATTAAACCGGAGTTTGCACCATCAATAATAAATTTTCCAACTAATGTTTTTTCGTTGCTTATAATGTCGTTACCTACATAAGAAACAAATGTAAATTCTTTTTGTCCATCAACATCATCAACTCCAACATAAAGATTAGGTTCGTTAACTAATTCCGAGCTTCCTTCTATATACGTGAATTCTAAATTTGAAGAAATTAAATCTTGATTAAAACCCAATGAACATTGGTAAGATGTTAATTCAAATTCGCTTGATGTTGATTCTATATAAACGCTTAGTTGATTAGAACTGTTGTCTTCAACTACAGTCATTTTATAATTTGTTTGTGCTATTAAATTGTTTAGTAAGGCTAAAGTGAAGATTGAAAATAAGATTGTGTTTCTAATTATGTTGGCTGACATAATGTTTTCCCCGGTCAATTAGTTGAGTATCTGGGAAAGGTTATTTCAGCAATAGTGCCAGAGTTTTAGAAGAACATAAATTCATCTAGAATGTTTTGATTTTAGTCTAAAACAAAAGCATTTTGGGTGTTTTATAAATAACGTTAAAAATATATGTTTAGCTTAAAGGTTGAAAGGAAAGTTGACACAAATCACAATTTACACAGCTATTATTGGCTTAGAGCAAGTTTTGATAGGTGCAAGAAAAGTTTACATTGCAAAGAAAGTTGCAGAGGTTAAATCTGTAATTCGTCTATAAATGAACGTTTTTGGTAAGCTAGCTTGAATGTAATATCTCAATCCTAATTTCAGTTGATCAGAATTTAGGATTGAGATTTATATTGTAACTGGTTGAAATTTGTTAGAATTTTATAATTTGAAAATAGTTGTTTGTAACTTAGTTGCGTTATGTAACCTTTGAAATTACAAGCAAAATAATAAATAAAAATAGAAAAGCTGTTACCCACTTTTGAGCATTTGTCATGTTAGTATTCCTTTATTTTAAAACTCATTGTTAATTGAGTTATCATAGTATTTTTTGTATTTAAAAATTCCATCAAAAATTGTTTGAGCAATTTTTTGTTGCCCCGAATTACTCTTTAAGAAAGCGATATCTTTCTTATTTGTTAAATAGCCTGATTCAATTAATACTGCAGGCATTGAAGCTCCAACCAAAACATAAAATCCAGCTTGCTTAATTCCCCGAGAAGGAATTTCTACTTTCTTAATCCATTCCGAGTTTAACATTTCTGCAAATGATTCTGAGTAACGCATATTAGCTGCATGAGCCATACTAACTAAAATAAAATTCTCATCATTTAGCTGTTTGTATCTCGATGGATCCTCTTCCAAGCTAATTACACTATTCTCAAATTCAGCTATATCAATTGCTTCTTTTGTTCTTCCTGGTCTTAATAAATAAACTTCAAAGCCCCTTGTTTTACTTGGCTTTTTAGGTAATGAATTGCAATGTACAGATATGAAAAGATTGCCATGCTTTTCGTTGGCTATTTCTCCCCGTCTATGTAACTCAACAAAAGTATCAGTCTCTCTTGTGTAAACAACTTTAATGCCTTTTAAGTTTTTCTCAATTAAAGCACCTAATTTCTTAACTATTCCAAGATTGATATCTTTTTCTCTAACACGATTTAAACCAATTGCTCCAGGGTCTCTTCCTCCGTGTCCTGCATCCAAAACAATTACATCAAAATTCCATTTTTTTAATTCTTCAGTTTCTGTAGGATTTTGCTTAAGTGATTTGTTATGGATAGAAACTAAAATTTCACCAATTTCAGGATCGTAAAAGACTTCATGTTTATCAACTCCGGCTTTGAGTTTGATTTCAATTTGAAGATTATCCTTTACTTTTTTTGTTTTAATACTTCTTACTAATCCATCAACCTTGGTTTTGTTAATTTGGCTATTATCAATTGTAACATCCGTAAAGAATAAATATAGCACATTACCTTTAATTGAACTTGAGGGTTTTCGAATTTCATTTTTAGTTCTGAAGCGAACTAAAGTGCCATTGTATTTGCTTTCAACCTTTGCAGAAAATATATCATGTTTTACTTTGCTTCTATCAAGTAGATGTTTACTCCAAGTAACAACTTTTTTTGTATCTACTTTTTGATCAATAATAGTAAGGGTATTAGTTGTTTTATTATAATTAAGCTCGTTGCCAGAAGCATAGCTTAAATATTTCACCAAGTATTGAATTGGTATAAAAACATCATCACTACCAATGCGAGCAGAAAGAGGAATTTGAAAAATTTGATGTTGGTTATCTTTCCTGGATGTTAAAATTACAAACTGATTGCTAACTGTGAATTTTAATTTATAATCTGCAAACTTTACTTCTGACTTTTGATATTTAGGATTGTAAAAGTAGTTAGCATTTAATACATCTGCTAATTCTTTGGTTGATACATAATTGATTCCACGAATTTCTACGGATTTTACAGAAATAGTACTATTTCCACTAACAACTTTCAATTTGGATGAACCAAAAATTAAAATTGGAAATACAAAAATTAATACGTGAAAAAGAAGAATATTTTTTTTCATAAAAATTAAAACTTAACCAATAAAAGGAATTACAAATCCTGATGATTTTTTATATTCAACAAACTCATCTTTCAAATGTTTCAATAATAATTTATCTTCAAGCTTAGCTCGCATAAAAAATAAAGGTATTTCAGCTAGAATTACAATTGGAATTATTAAATAACCCATCAATGCTATACCTACTCCTAAATCGCTTAAAATCTGACTAGCATATTGTGGATGTCTAATCAGTTTGTAATATCCTTTAGTTTGCAATTCGTGTTTTTTAAATACTACTATATCTTGCGAATATGAATCACCAAGAGCTTTATATGCTAAAACTTGAATCCATGAAAATGCTATAAAAATAACTAACCCAATTATTCTTAACATGTTATTTTCGGCTTTAATTTCTTCCGAGAAAACTCCTAGATTAAATATGGCCGCAATTGTTAATACTAATACAAGAGCTGCAATATTAGGAGGAATTTTTTGTAGAAAACTTTTTGGACGTTCTACAACACTTGTCATTTTTGACTTCATGCCTTTTTTTGCACCAGAGATATTTGCACTCATTGATACAAATAAATTTACTGCTACTATAATGTTAATTGGGTCCATAGTATCATTTTTATTTTAGAAGAATTGATAGTTAAATATAACAACTTCAACTCTATTTTATTAAGAAAATACTTTGCAATTCAATAATTACAACAGAATAGTATGTTTTAGATAAATAATTTATTGTTTCAAAATAATACGTTTCAAAGGTAAAGTTGATACTTTCTTTAGAATATGCTCTATTTCAAAAGGATAGACTAAATTTGTTTGAATCTCTATTTTTAGTTTAAATCACAATTACTAAGATTTATAATATTTTATTAAAACTAATTAAAAATCAGCATTTAATTACCGATAATAAAGATGAAAAAATGTAATTGGACATGGAGAGTCTAAAATGGGTGCCAGTCAAATGATGTTGGTAATTGCAGGAATGTTACTTTTATCTGTGATTATTTTAAGAATGAATACGGCCATGTTATACACTGATGAAATAACAATTGCCTCAGATACAAATACGAAAGCATTATCAATTGCCAATTCAATAATATCCGAAGCTTCATCCAGACGATTTGATGAAGCAACAACTAGTGGAAATTCAATTAATGATATTGCTCTATTAACTCCAATGGAAAGTTTGGGAAGAGAGAGTGATGAAGTAACTTCAGATCAATATGATGACTTTGATGATTTTGTTACTGTACCTGAAGGTATTGATGTTAGTGGTTATAATGTAGTAGTAACAGTCAATTATGTTATGCCAACAAGTATTGATCTAAATGCTACAAGTATTTACGAGACTTTTTACAAAAAAATGACTGTAGAAGTTAAAAGTCCTGTATTAAAATCAGATAGTACTTATGATGTAGTTTCTGCAACAAAAATATTTGGTTATTGGCCTGAAGTTGCTAATGGAATAACTCCGGTCATAGTTCCACCGCCACCACCAAGTACCAGTTCTACAAGTACGTCTAGCACAAGTAGTACATCAAGCACTAGTAGTACCAGTACATCATCTGGAGCACCGCCACCTCCTCCTCCGGTATTTTTAAGATGATAAAATTCTAAAATTGATTTAATGTAGGAATGAAATGGGCAGTTATACTCTTTTACAAATAGTTGGATCAACAATAATTGGTGGTTTTCTTATCTTAATGCTTTTTAAGTTTAATGGTATTATGAACGAAAAGAAACAACGCTACGAGACGAAAAATATTATTCAAAATAATTTATCGGAACTATCTAATATAATTGATTCAGATTTGAATAAAATAGGTTATTGTAAAGACCGAGTTAAGGCTTCTGAAATCTTTTCAGATGCAATTACTGAAGCTGATAGTTCATCCTTAACATTTAAAACAGATGTGTCAAATACTGAATTAGATCCATTTGGAGATGGCGTTGTAGATATTCTTAAATATTATTTAGGTGATGAAATTTCTTCAACTGTTAACTCAAACGATAAAGTTTTCTACAGAAAAGTAAATTCTGATATTCCCCTTGAAATTAATTTTGGAATAACAAAGTTAAATTTTAAATATTATAATTCATCTGGTGCATTATTATCAACGCCCGTATCTTTGGCAGAATTACCTACAATTGCTGTAGTTGAATATAGCTTTACCTTAGAAGATATTTATGGGTATGATTATTCATATATGGGTGAAGAAACAGATGCAAAGGAAGGTGATACTTATTTTATAGCTATGAGCAAAACTAATAAAGTAGCAATTAAAAACTTAAAAGGTAGATAGGAAGAACTATGAGTGGGAAAGCAATATTAGTTTTGGTTATAGGCTTTAGTACTATTTTTCTTCTTAGGGGGAAAGGGTTTTTTAATGTATCAAGAAATTCAACTATAAATATGGTGGAAAATATTAGTTCATCAAAAGCTCTTGAAATTGCAAGAAGTGCAACAGAAGTTATAGTAAGTCATTATTGGCAAAATCCAGATGATGTAGATCTCATTGGTTCAAGTAAAATATTTTTTAATAATGTTCAATTTGATGATGGAAAAGTGACTAGTACTATAAATGTAGACCCATCGGAACCGAACATGTATAAAATAACAACGATATCAACTTTTGGAGATATCAGTAAAACAGTTGTCGTATTGTATGGGCCACAAAAACTAACTGAAATGGCTTCTTTTAGTGTATGGGGTGGAGATATTTGGTGGACTGGTGCTGATACGGTAAAGGGTGCAGTTTATTGTGAAAATGAAATTCAAGTTTATAACCATCCAACTTTTTTAGATAAGGTTTTTACGAATGAATCTGACTTTGATTACTATGGCGACAAAGATGACCATTATCCGAACCTAGATCCCAGCAAATTATCTTTTAATACTGAGCTAAAGAGGGCTGATAATGCAATGGATGAAATTACGGATGAGGCTATTGCGGGAGGATGGTATTTGTGGGGTAATAAAGGTGACTGGTATGATCCTCCGGCTGATACTATGTTTATAGATATTAGGGGAGCAGATATGGATGTAAAGTTTTCTGAGAATGATTCTCCTACTACTTACAATATTGCTACTAAAGTACCTAATAAAGTTCTATGTGCGGATAACTATGTTGTTAGAGTAAAAGGGGAATTGGATGGACAGTTACTAATTGCTTGTTCCGGTGATAATTCATTAGGTAAAGGAAAAATTTTATTGGATGATGATGTTGTCTATAAAGATGATCCAAGAGCTGGACCTTCTGACGATTTACTTGGATTAGTTGCAGATGGTCTTATAGAGGTTGCAGACACACCTCCAAATCAATCAGATATTGATATTCAGGCTGCAATTTATTCAAGTTGGGGAGGATTGACTGCAGAAAATGCAGAGACAAGAACAGATGCAGGGACAATAAATTTTTTCGGTTCGCTTATTGAATATGAAAGAAAAGCAGTCGGCAAATTTGATCCTGATACAGGTGCACTATGGGGATTTGGAAGAAATTATGATTATGATGAAAGATTAAAAACAATTGCGCCACCTTCTTTTCCAGAGCTTCAAGGATTCAATGTATTAGCCTGGTATGAAGGCAAAACTGCCGAAGCATTACCGTGATAAATATTTTGGTCTGTGATGAGTTGACAACATAATTAAAGAATTTAGGAATGGCAACACTTACATTAATTTATGAATCCCTCTTCTCTAATGAGTATAAAACTACATTAAAGGAATCAGTTGTAATAGCTTCTCTCTTAGCCGTCTATAATTTTTCTTCATACTATTCAAATTTTCTAGTAGATGAAACAGTTACAACAATAACTTTACTGGGTGGGTTTTATCTTGGTTCTGCTTGGATCCAAACATTCTTTAGTAAAGACGAAACTCATCTTAAATTTTATATTTTGTTTGAAGTTTTAGCAAGATCTTTTTCAAAATATTTATCGCACAATAAACAATTAGAAACTCAAAAACTACTAACCAACGCCGAAACAAATAATTTACTATTTGTCTTTGTAAAAATATTTTACATTCCAGTTATGCTAAATTTCACATTTAGTAATTATGGTGCAGTTTCAGATTTATTTTTCAGATTACAGTTTTATAAAATCTCAGATTTCACAATTATTCATTGGTATAAACTTCTTCTCCCAATATTTTTTTTGGTTGATACAAGCTATTTTTTATTTGGCTATTTGATTGAATCAAAGAAATTAGGAAGTACAGTACGTTCAGTTGATAAATCTACACTCAGCTGGTTAGTTACATTAGCCTGCTATCCTCCATTTAATAGTGTGTCCACAATAATATTTCCATGGTATGCTAATGATAGTAATTTGATATTTCCAAGTATTCTAAATTACACTCTACTTTCTTTAATAATTTTACTTTTTGGTATTTACTTAAGTGCAACAATTTCTCTTGGAAGTAAGTGTAGCAACCTTACAAATAGGGGAACGGTAAACCGAGGAATGTATAAGTATATTAGGCATCCGGCATATAGTGCAAAAGTTTTAGCTTGGTGGCTAATGACAATCCCCATTATGAATGTTTTTGTTTTTCTCAGTATGTTAATGTGGTCAGTTATATATTTGGTTAGAGCTCTTAAGGAAGAAGATCATTTATTACAAGACAGAGAATACCAAGAATATTTTAGAAACACACCTTATCGATTTATTCCGAAAATATTTTAGAAAAGGATATTATTGGTTAAATTTTTTCATAAAAAATGTTTTAAAACGATACACTGTTGAAGAACAATTATAAGTTTTCCTAGTAGAGTGTCTAAATCCTGCATAAAAGAATATTTAGTAAATAGCTTCAATCTTGCTTTAAATCACAACTACTTATTGTGAGAGATAATTCAATTAAATTAGTTAAAAATTTGTATAAAATATCCGATAGTATGGGTGATAAACTATAGTTAGGTAAACTTGAAAGTTGTTTACTTGTAACACATATAGTTTAAATTATTCTGAAAATTGAGATTAGTGGATGAATACTGGACAAATGATGATAACGATAGCAGCACTTATGTTACTTTCAATAGTTATACTGAGAGTGAATAGTGGCAACCTGATTACTGCTGAGGTTTTAATAGAAAGCAAGCTTGATATTTTAGCTGTTTCTCTTCTTAATTCTACAATTGAAGAGGCAACTAGTAAATCATTTGATGAGTACACAACTGATAAGCCAGCAGAGTTACTCGCTAATTTAGCAACTACAGCTAATCTTAGAGCAGAAGCTGGAGAAGTTTATCCTAATTATGATGATATGGATGATTTTAATGGATTAATTTTAACTGATTCAATTTCGGGAGCAGATGTTTATACAATAATTTGTAAAGTTGCTTATGTAGATACTACAAATCCTGAAAACATATCAATTGGTGCAACATGGCATAAAAAGGTAACAGTAAAAGTAACTAGTAATGGTATGATAGACGCTAATGGGAATCAAGATTCATTAGAAATGTCTTCAATACGGAGCTATTGGTATTTTTAACTTATAGGTTTTATTATGGGGTTTAGTAGCATTATAGATATAATTGGATCTTCATTAGTTGGAGGCATGATTCTTTTAATTATGTTCCGTCTTAATGATGCGTCTATTGAAAATTCCTTTATGTACACTGGAGATTTAATTGTTCAACAAAACTTGGTATCAATAGTAGATGTATTAAATGAAGATTTTAGTAAAATTGGTTATTGTCAAAAGTGGGAAAATTTACCAGACCCAACATTAGCTATTGTTAGTGCTACTGATACTAGTATTGTTTTTCTAACTGATTTTGTTGATCCATCTACAAACCCTTATGGAGATGGAATTATTGATACGTTACGGTATTATTCAGGAAAAACCAGTGAATTAACTGTTACTCCAAACCCTAGAGATAAAATTTTATATAGAGTTGAAGATGGGCAAATACCAAATGGATCTAACCTTGGCGTTACTGTTTTTAAACTTAAATATTATGATTCTGCTGGAAACGTACTCCCTTCTCCAATTCTAACTACTAAAATTGCTACCATTCAGATTGATATAAAGGTAGAAGATGTTTATGGATATGATACAGATAATAGTGATAAAACTGATTCAGAAATGTATTCTAATGCTATATGGAAACAATTAAAAATTGCAGCACCAAATTTAAAAAATAGGTAGAGGTATAAAATGGGTGGAAAAGCATCCCTTTTGTTAGTACTTGGATTTAGTATGATATTTCTAGTATTTATACAAAGTAATAGTAGAGTAACTACTAGTGCTGTAGATAATACTTCTAAATATTTTTATGAAACCAAGGTAAACAATATTGCAATTGCAGCAGCAAATATGGCTGCTCACGAAGTTTTTAATAACAACAGCTGGAGCTCCGGTTTTGGAACTACAAGTTTTGATGGTGGAGAATATAGAGTAACAGTAGCTATGGCAGGTTCGCTGAAAGTTGTTACTACTACAGCAACTTACGAAGGTTATTCCAAAACAATTTCTGTAAAACTAAAAAGGGAAGATTATTCAAAATATGGTAATTTTTATGGAAATACAAATTTAGCAATTCCGGCAACTGGTGATACTTTTAGAGGTCCTTTCCATGTGAATGCGGATTTACAAACTTGGGGGGATCCGGTTTTTGAAGGTAAAACCACAATGAAGGGTGAGCTACTAAAATTGGGACCAACTCCCAATCCCGATTTTCAAAAGGGTTTTGATAAAGGAGTAGATAAACCTGTCGAATTTGATACTTCCGGAATGAGATCTTTTGCTTCATTAAACGGGATGATTTTTAAAGATACTTCTGCTGCTGGCAACGCAATTGATGTGGAAATGGAATTTAAAAGCAATGGTAAAGTAGATTATAGATACAAAATTGATGATGGATTAAATAAATGGAGCCATATGTTCTCCCAATTTATAACAGATGCTTCTCCCAATGGTCTTTTCTTTGTAGAGAAAGGAAATGTCTTTGTTAAAGGGATCGTAAATGGCAGATCAACTATTGTTGCAAGTAGTAAGGGCAATGCAGATTACGGTTCAGTATACCAGACTGATGATATAAAGTATAATACTGACCCAACAATTGATCCAACTTCAACAGATATGCTTGGTTTAGTTGCAGAACAAGAAATAAGACTTCAATATAATGATGATACTAAAGGACACGATATTATTACTCAGGCCTCTATGTTTGCTCAAAATAAAAATATAGGTCCGGATGACGACTTGATAAAAAATGATGGTATCTTAAGTTCCTGGAAAATTTTAGGTGGCTTAATTGCAAACGATATGAGAGTTACTGCGAACTATAGCTGGCTTACTGGTTTGCCTTATCGAGGATATCAATTTGTTCATACTTATGATGAACGAATTGATATC